>JAESFQ010000162.1_pt1 | contig 23902 bp, 29 predicted proteins | sample 9269431 | NCBI WGS metagenome assembly JAESFQ01 (sample SAMN14502588, study PRJNA617103) | algae metagenome | isolation source: Plectolyngbya sp. WJT66-NPBG17 and co-occurring heterotrophs from well... | place: USA: Mojave Desert, Joshua Tree National Park, California | collected 2006-08-06 | reverse complement strand
CTTTAGTAGCGACAGGGCGGTGGAAAGTGCCGAGGTTGTAGTCGTAGTCGTCGACGGGCTCGAGCTCAGGACTCATCTTGGAACAGGGATGGGCTTGTTTAAGTAGGGTTAAGCATAGAGTGCTTCTTGGTTTACCAGCTCATGGGGCGGACTCACCTTTATACAAAATCCGCTTTCCTGTTGTTAAGTGGCACGACACAGCTGCTTGGTAATTCGGATTTGGATTCGTCCGCCGGTTACCCGCTCACAGATTTAGAGTCGCCGACCTCGGTCGCAGTTCTTCTAGGATGACTCGACGTCAGCCAAAAATGCAGGCATTGACGCAATCGTGTTTGAAAAGTCTACATTCTCAATAGTATCTCGTTGCCACTAGGCCCGTTCTAAAGAGCTGTAGCCGTCGGTCTTCTCGTTCACTACCTTATCATACCAACAGGTCAATACAATCGTACTTCCCACCAACTACGTCAACATGGCTCCCCCGATCAAGGTGAAGCGGCCGTTCTCCGAATCTATGATTTGAGGGACTGCGATGTCGAGCTCTGTGGAGAAACCGTCTCACGTGTGCCGAATGGTGGTTCTGGTGGCTCTGACAACCCGTCTTTACTGGGCTTTGGTATTTACTGATAACTGGCGACGTGTAATGATGATGTCTCTCCTCATTTCATGGTCTACAAGATAGCAGTGCAAATGTGAAGTAAGATTGCTCGCATCACTTGTGCAGCTACGCTTTCGCTAGGAAACTAGGACATAGTACGCTTCTGCTCCACATCTGCCAATTCGGGTACCCATGAAACGCGGCGCGGTACGAACAACTCCAGCCCCGGCCTTGCCTTGTCCAGCGCGTCCACATCGTCCAACACTCCGGCCTTGATGACCTTCAGCCCAGGGAACGATTCACCCTCCCGCCATACCGTCGTTCCGCAGTCGCCGCAGAAGTTGCTAGTGACGGTGTTGCCGCTGTTCGCAACCTTGCTGTAGGTTTTCGGTGTGCCTTGCTCAAGTCGAAAGCTGCCCTCAGACACACCGAGGTTGGTGCTGTAGGTCGTACCGTGAATTTTGCGGCAGTCTAGGCAGTGGCAGATGGCCTGCAACATGCGTAAGTCACAACTCTGAAACGTCTTGTAGAGATACAACCTTCAGGACCGGCTCTCCGCTGTAGGAGACACGCACACATCCACATAGACAGCCACCGGAAGGCATTCTGGCGGTACTTGATATTGGTGAGTAGTCTTAGTGTTTGTCTTCGAATGTCTGGTGGTGCAACGCTCGTAAAGATACGGAAACAGGGTAGGGAAATTGACTTAGTATATAATGCGAACGCTTTAAGGAATTATTAAGCATGCCACCGCAAAAGTAGCAGAAGAATGAGATGCGAAGGCAGCCTCTGTTAACCACGCGATGTTCAGCTTCGTGACCTGAAGTTGCTCAGTTGGTACCGGCATCCCACTTGCATCGCATTCGGGTCCGGCAACGCGCTAAGCTTCTCAGGTTATATGTGAAAGCGCTGAACCTATGCAATGAGAGACAGAGTGATCATGGCTTTTATTAACATCCTTTTCCTTGTCTACTGGTCAGCTTCATAAAGACCAGAGAACTGTGTTCGCGCAATGTTGTCAATGCGAGTGCAGTTGTTTACAGCCTCGTGACCAGATCTTTGAATTGTTCGGCCCGTGTGTACATTCTTCCACGTAGGCTTTGCGCTTGGATACCACTTTCGAACTCAAATTTACAAATCCGTAACTGCGCGAAGAGTTTTCAGGTTGCATTAGTAGTGTTACGTCAAACTGCATCAACGAAACCCAGATCATGCATCGGACATTAGTGGGATTCCGACGTTGCAGAACCACGCTTGAGCGATGGACCAGGCTGGGTGGGATACCGACAGCAGCTAAGAACACTTGGCAAGCTACAGATGTGAGGTGGATGCCGAAGCCGGACATGAGTGATAGACCAGCCCGGGTGGGATACCGACGGCAGCTAAGAACGCTTGCAGATGTGAGGGTCTCTTACACCCGCACAGTGGGATGCCGAAGCCGGATAGCAGACCCCACTTGAGCGATAGACCAGGCTGGGTGGGATGCCGATGGCAGCTAAGAACGCTTGGCATCGTCTGCGCTGGTAAGACGCAGGAGAGCAGTGAGGAAGCTCAATACACTATCGCAAGCCTCCAAGCAAGTTCAAACTGTAGCAATAGGCGGAAACGACGGATGCAGATTCCAGAGTTGTCAAAAACTGTCCAAAGGCGTGACTTGCTTGGTTGTTGTTGCGTAATCGTTCAATGATACCTATGGGTTTGCGGACCACTGAGATCTCCAAATCTATAGCACTTGACTGCAACAAGTACACAGTCCTCTCACTTGGTGTGCGACATCTAGAAATTCGTTGTAGACGCACTGCTCTGCCACATCTACCCTTTCGTAACGATTTGCAGTCGCCATGACGGCCTCAAAGCTCTTCAACCGCAGTAGCCACGCAAGTACAATAGGTACCAAAGACTTCGTACGTGTCGCGTTGTCTTCTGCAAACGTTCTCTACTTTGGCTGATGCTACAAAGGAAATGTGGGACATAATCACGAACCTGTGAGATCCGAGGACGAACCCTGAAGGTTACGTATCTCTTGGTGTTGCGGAAAAAACGCTCACGCATGGCGAATTACAGAACTTCCGAGTCCTCAACTCGACACAACCCGTTTATTCCACAGCTCAGGGGCTGACCCATGGTAATGATTGCAGGAATCAATGGCTAGGATCTGAACACGTCTTCGTCACGAATGAAGTCTCGTCAGCGACTGAGCGTTGTGCCTGGTCTCTCGCTAATCCGTAGGAAGGCATCCTGCTTGGACGACCATACTACCGCGCTTTCCTACTGGATATCGGCATGAGGACAGGAATCTAAGTCGTTCCAGTATCATTCGTGAATGTCGATCCTGTCATCTAGACTGTGTGCAGAAGTATGAAGAAGCGCTGCTGAGACCAAACGAACAGGGTGTGACGATTCGCGCGCTTTCGCTTGGCTGTTGCGATAGCGTGGGTCCGTTGCTTGAAAGCTCGGTATAGTTGGTTGACTGACGTTTCGGCTGAACTAGCACACTCTGTGGTCGTGTCTTCGGTTCCAACCTGCCTTATCGTCTCGAGGTTCGTCTTGCCTACTTCTACCGCTTTCTTGGCTGCAGCCCTTGTCTCTTCTCCAGCGTGTACGCTCTGCTGCACACTCGTGGCGACCACGCAGCATGCCTCCACAGCACTCTAAAGCTTGCTCTCGACAGCGTCAGCGCGGTGTTTGCCGAGGTCCATCTTGGCTTCGGTTCGGATGACGCGAGGGGCGTCGCGTACAGGAGTAAGGTCAGGGGGCAGGTTGCACTTCTCGTATGATAGCTAGCGTGCCGTGGATGGCAATATTCACGAGGACTACTGAGCTACCGACGCTCGCTGGCTGCTGACGCGCTCTGTACAAGTCAGCGCGTCTTGACGGTAAGTGCTGAGGCGTGTAGCTGGCTCATGGAATGGGTTTGGCCATGCGCGCCACGGCGTCGCGATAGCACTTCTAGTCATAGCGAGTGTTGCATCACAGTGCTGGCTACCCAATTGACTCCACGAGCGAACGTTTACATGCGATAAAACGGGTTACGTGAAGGGCCGAATTCTCGCTGTTTGCGGTGTACGACGCAGGCTCAGATAGCGTGCCGAGACTAGTCCGCAGCTAGGCTTGATATGGCTACACTTTGGTCCTCCCACCTATATCCCTCCGCACATCACTCGTTATCTTTCCCCTCTGGGACAATTAATTCTTACTAGCAGGATGGCTTCAAACGATCGACTCTCCCAATTTCAGTGCTCATGGCCTGAATGCACTTTGAGCTACCAGCGTCGAGAACATCTGAATCGCCACTTGAAAAAGCATATTCAACCAAAGGAGTTTTCATGCCCATATTGCTCGATCGTTGTTGGTCGAAGGTGCGTCTCTTGCCTTGTTTGTGTCATGTGTAGCGTTAACATGCAGTGATCACAGCGACACTTTGCGTCGCCATGTCGCGCAACGCCACGAGGGCAAAGAGTCGGTTCGATCTCGAGCGCTTCGAGCCTGCACTCACTGCAAGACTCGTAAAACCCAGTGTAGCATGGCCATGCCATGCTCACCCTGCGTAGAGCGCGGCTGGATATGTTTGTATGAAGACACCACTCCTGGCACGACGACTGCTTCACAGCACCAGGAACAGACACTCGCGACACCTGGCCAAGCAAAAATCATCAGCCTAGATCAGGAGGGACCTGATCTCGATAGATACATTGACAGTTACTTCACACACTTCCACCCAACGTGGTCGTTCCTCTACAAGTCGAGTTTTCGTCCTAAAAGCGAATCGCAAGTACTCGTCCATTCGGTGGTAATGGCAGGTCTATGGTCTAGCGAGGATAATGGTGCAAAGAAAACAGCGGTTGAGATGCACAAAAAGCTGATAGCATCTATCCGGCTTCAGCGCGTATGTACAATCTCCCTTTTGGTCCTCGACCTATTGCTCACGAATGTTCTCTCAGGACACATGGGATGTTTCGCATTCCCAAACAGTCGAGGAAGCACTAGCTTGGCCTATAGCCACATACCAAGCAATCCTTCTGAATATTATACTCCCATTGACGGCTGGTCAACAAGACTTGAGCGTAGCTCACCCAGAACCGGAGTTACCCCCGCCTGATGACGAGATTCTAGTTGCTCTTGTGAAGAGCAGCTTGAAGAGAGGCATGTTCAATTATTTGAGGATGCTCAAGCAATACCAGCAAACAACTCTAACACCTTATACTGCCCCTCTCATCTGGATTGGTATCGAGGAAGCAAAACGATTCGCGTTGACTTTGTATCACGTGTGGAAGATGTATTGTGAAACGCGAGTGTCAACTGAGAACGACTGTACAGATCTACTATCGTCGCACGATCTGCAATTCTCCACCCCGATAAGTGGTGACTTGTGGAACGCAGGTTCTGTACCAGAGCTTGTTAGACTGGCAGAGGAGGAAAAAGCTAATGGCAATCAAATATGTGACAACGAGATGAACTGGATTTGTAACTGGTCATGAAGTTCCTGAAAAGCAGGTTTCAGCTTGGTTTGTCCAGAAAGAAACGGTACCAGACATCTGCAGAGTACTACTAGTACACCATACCAGAGGCAGCAAACGCTGGAGCAGAATGCGATCAAGTCAAGCACAACGTTCGACGTCATACATCAACCTTCGTACAAAATCTATTTGAGAGTAACTAACTCCTCCGCGCTGGTGGGATGGATAGCTACGCAGTTGTCGAAGTCAGCCTTGGTAGCGCCAGCCTTGACCGCTACAGCAAAGCCTTGCAGCATTTCGCTACTGTTCATGCCAACCAGATGCACACCAACAACCCGCTCCTGTGGGCCCACAACAACAAGCTTGAACGCCATTGGTCTCTTGTGCTCAGTCTCCATCATTGCATAATACATGGCGGTGAACGCTGCTTTGTAGATCTTCACGGCGTCACCATACTGGTCGCGCGCCTGCGGCTCCGTCAATCCGATTGTGCCCACCTCTGGGTGAGCAAAGACAACGGAAGGGATATTTTCGTACTCTAGGTGAGAGTCGAGTTTACCACCAAACAAACGATCGCTGAGACGGCGGCCTGCAGCGATAGCAACAGGAGTCAGCTCGAAGCCCTTGTCGCACGCATCGCCAAGCGCGTAGATGTTGTCAACGCTAGTACGTTGGTACTTATCGACGACAATATGCTTTTCTTCGTTGAGTGCTATACCCCCTAGGTTGTCGAGACCGAGGCCATCGATCATGGGTGAACGACCGACTGCGAAGAGAACGTGGTCGACCTCATCGACGAAAAGATCCTTTGGTCACCTTGATCATAGAAGACACGCTTCTTGCCATTGCCTAGATCTTCGACCCTGGTGATAGTCGACATTTTGTGGATGTTAATCCCCTGCCGCTCATATTCGGAAGTGATGACGTCCTGAACCATCGAGTCAAAGGATCGCAGCACCTTCGCCCCGCGGATAAAGAGATGACTGTCTGTGCCCAAGGCGTGGAAGATAGCTGACAACTCCACACCAATATAGCCAGCGCCAACCGTAACAACCCTCGAAGGCTGGGTTTCGATATCAAAGAAGCCATCGCTAGCAATACAGAGCTTTCTCCCCGGGATGTTAGGGAGATTAGGCTGGCCGCCAACGGAAATGAGTGTGTGTGTCGCGTTGACGATCTGCCTCCCGCCATGGTCAAGTAAGACCTCAATAGTGTTTTTATCAAGGAAGGTGGCACGGCCATTGATGAACTCAACCTTTTCTTTGACCAGGTTTGTCTCATACATATGTCGCAGCCGCCCGAGGTATGCGTCGCGCTTGCTTTTCATCTTGTTCCAGTCGAACGAGAGGTTGTCGAAGCTGAAGCCGTAAGATCTCGCATCTTCAAACCCTTCAGCAATGAATGCGGCGTTCCATGTGACTTTCTTTGGCACGCAACTACTTCAGATTAGCGGCTGCAAGACATGGCGAACCTGGCGACGTTACCCAACATTAACGCACGTTCCTCCAATGCGCTTGCTCTCAATCACGACTGTCTTCGCACCATAGACACCACTAGCGCGTCTGGCGGAGCCGAGACCACCGCTGCCACCTCCTATGATGGCATAGTCGTAACGGAAGGGCTTAAGGGTCATATCGAGTCTGACGAACGGATGATGCCTAGGGCAATAGAGTGCCTTCTTGTAGTCTGCTACAACAAAGCAGCAACTACTTACAGGGCTTAGGTATATGCCTCCAAGGATGAAAGGCCACGGCTTGATAGACCAGAGATCAACGCCCAACGTCTGGTGGCGATTTGTAGTGAACTATGCGAATGTACTTTCCTCCACCCTTCGCTTTGCTTTGTCACTCTCCATTGCCGATGAATCAGCACGGAACTTAGCGCAGCAGAAGTTTGGTACTAGAATGTCTTGCTCAACAATACTACGTCTTCTGTTGATCTTAATTCTACTCTGATGCAGCGAATAGCACATCAAAGCGAGTCACAGTTTGCGCCATTTCAACAGAGCTAAGTGATTGCGCAGTGAATAGTTCTGAAGCCAAACATGTTTACGGTATACGTGTGTTAACAATGGGAAGCCGATAAGGAGTGTATATGATGGGATGCCGAAGTTGTTCACGTGACCATGTTGAATTCACGAAGATGGTGGGATGCCGATGGCACTTTAATGCGTGCAGAAGAAAGTCAGAGTGGGCAGTCATGCTCGTGTTCAGTGATGTAGTCTGGTATGAAACCTTGGAACTGAATCGTCCCTAGCAGAAACGTTGTCCGTCACATTACTTGTTGTTCAACGGAATGTGCCGGCGAAAAAGAAAGATACCAATAAAGATTCTGAATCTCCTCCGACTATAGCTTGCTATCCCAGATTGACATGCAGACACTTACCTTTAAACCAGGTTCTTGGATGACTCCGGAAATGGCATTGTGGGGCTGTTCGAATACTGGAATCGACAGCTGCTTTGCCTTTGGGACTAAAGTGAATCCTGTGGGATGCCGATGGCAACCAAGTGCTCGAGTTATTGTTGAGCTAGTAGCAACGGCAGCCCCCAAAGAAATGACAAGGAGCATGATGACGAGACCGGCATCCCACTGTACTTTACCAATGGCATGATGATAGGTCTGGTGGTGAGTTCGGTATCCCACTCTCCTGTTAAAAGCGCCGGCGTTGTTATGTATTGTCAGCAATCGAGAGCTCTTCAGAACGCCAGAATCATCGCTACAGAACCTCGTATCTGCCAACTCTGCTGATTCGTAGTTCACCACTGTCATCGTACCATGTATGCGCTTGATTTTCGAGGTGCTGACTCTTGTTCGGTTGCAGCCACATTCCATAGGTGGCATTTTAGTCCCAAGCACGGTGTCTGCGTGGTGCCCATGCGGTGTTAGCAACAGCTACGTCAGAACTTCGGCTAGCTGTCGGTCCGATAGGATATACATGATTGGTCCTTGTTTCCTGTTTCTTGTCCACTACAAGGCTTTCATGACCGAGCCTGAAAAAACGAACGATGTACAAACAGAAGGTCAAGATTGATTTAGAATTGAGAGCAGAATGGCAAACCCGGTTAGACTACCCCGCAAACTTCCGAAGAGGTGATTTGCCTGGCGTATTATCTCTAGCATCCCGTCTAGTTCAAAGTCTGGAAATGATCACTCCCAAAGAATGCAATGGGCCGTAGGGTGGAAGTGGGAACGTAATTTAGGACGCATTCATTGCTTTTTGTAACACATACTGGATACAGACACTATCGCTCTGGTCTTGGAGTTTTCGTCACCAAGTTCGTCGTTCTGAACCCAGGTGACGAGCTCGTCTCGTCCGCAGGAACAAGCGATAACTTCATGTCGATGCGCGCATCCTGCCCGACCCAATTAATCGAGCACGCAAACTTTAGCGCACGCATAATCGAGATCCCGGCGTATTGTCGGGCTCAGTGGTGGCTGCATGTAACTCCTGTCGAGCTTGGTAATGGGTCAGACGCTGTCCATTAGTAAGACAACCTCGAGAGGCTACTATCTAGGAGGGTGTCTTTTCGCTGCAAAGGTATAAATGTCGCTACTACCTGTACGGTGATTAAATACCTGTCTAACAGTCCATTCTCCACGTCTCTGTCCCCCAATATGAAGGTTGCTATTCTTGGTGCCAGCGGAACAACAGGTCGATCTATTATTGATGGCCTTCTCTCCTCGAGTGAGTTGAGATTTGTACGTTTCGTTTCTGCCATGCAATTAGGCTTCTCTTTACCCTCACACTGAGATGCAAAACCACTAACTGATTGTGTTCTTCAGGAGATCACCGCTTTGGTACGGCCAGCTTCGGTTGGAAAACCAGAGGTGCTCGACCTCAAGGCGAGGGGTATCCATATCAAAGCGGCTGATCTAGACGCACCTGAAAGCGAACTGGCCCAGCAGCTACAGGGCCAAGATGTGGTCATCGCCGCGATCAACATTCCTGCGACAATGAGACAGATCTCGCTTGCAAATGCAGCCAAGGCAGCAAACGTTAAGCGTTTCGTGCCTTGCTTCTTCGCGCCTGTAGCAGCACCCAAAGGGGTGATAGATCTTAGGGACAAGGTAGGTCGTCCGCAGTTTGTGCCCAAGACAACAGTCGAGGCTACTAACAAGCCATTCACAGAAAGAAGATGTCTTCAATCATGTCAAGAAGTTGCACTTGCCTTACACGATCATCGATGTCGGCTGGTGGTTCCAATTCACGTTACCAAAACTGCCCTCTGGACGTATCGACTATGCCCACAGCGGTTTGAACATACGTATCCCTGGAGACGGCAATGTGCTGTCAGCGTTCACAGACAATCGGGATATTGGAAAGTTGGTGGCTCGCACTATTGCTGATCCTCGAACGTTGAATCAGCAAGTCTTCTTGTACTCCGAGATGACAACTCTGACAAAGGTCTATGACCTCCTGGAGAAGATCAGTGGCGAGGATGTTCCACGCGACTATGTAAGTAGCCTGCCCCAGATCCTGTTCTCTTGATCATTAGGCTCCTACTAACGAGCTTTTGTCAAGATCTCCGAAGATCAACTTCTTCAAAGCATAACCAAATTTGGAGATTCACGTACTTTGAGCGACGACGAGTTTCTTCAGAAAGCGGTGCATCAATTCTGGTACTCGTGGGGAATCCGTGGTGAAAACACAGATGCGTACGCAAAATACCTGGGCTATATTGATGGAAACAGTTTGTATCCTGATATTAAGACGAGATCTTTTGAGGATTACATTCGAGAACTTGTGTCTCATTCTACTGTTTAGCACAGCGGAGAACGTCTTGCATCGAAATCTCCATTGGTTAACAGCATCCTGTCTCTTTTCCCTCAAATTCAACATTTGATCTCAAGGTCAGATTTCTTCCGTATTGCAAGTCAGATGTATCGAATGCCCCAACACGCTCAAGCGACTAAGCGAGATCAAGTAGCGTACCAGATTAATTTATAAATCTACCACTCATCCTCTATGTATAATGGCTGCTCTCACTGATGACCAAATTGTGTCGCTTTGTCACAATCCGGCGTCTACAGTCCTTTCAGAGGCGGGATGCTCCAACAAAGTGGTTCGCATCACGGAGGGCCAAGTGGTGAAATTTGGACATTATGTCACCATTCATGAGTTCAAGAACCAACAGGTGGCGCAGCAACGCCTTAGCGCAGGCATAGTCAACGTTCCAGCAGCCTACCGATTTTTCAAGAAAGAAAGGATTGGGTATATTGTGATGGACTACGTTGATGGCGAGATGCTTGACTTCGGAAGGGCAAAGAGCATGGCTAAAGAGCTGGCTAAGGTTTTGGAGTATATCCATCTACAGGGATCGACAAAACCAGGAACGCTTGGAGGTGGGCCAGTTTCTGGTGTTCTCTGGCCAGAGCATGAAGAGGTGGAATTTTCCGGGCCTGCTGATCTCCAGCGTTGGTTCGATCAACGTTCGCCCAGCTCTGTGCAACCCCAACAACTTCATCGCCATCCCCTTTCTATGTGCCACTTGGACTTTAATCCAAGAAACATCATCGTGAGCGGTGATCGCATTTATCTCATCGACTGGGCTGCCACTGGATATTTCCCGCGATTCTTCGAACACGTGCTGTACCAATTTCTCCCGCGAGACATTTGCTTCTTCAACGTTCTGAAACCGTTCCTCGCACATCTTTCTGATGAAGAACAGAAGGGTGCAGAGACTGTGGTGCAGATTTTACAGCATAGCCACTTTCACGTTTTGTAAGTCATAAACCAGCTGAACGTGAACGCCACTAACAAAGAGCCATCGATCAGCCCGGGGGCCAAGGTCTCCCAGAATGCAAGCCTTGAAAGGTCATCTGAATCGGTCGAATAGATAATTACACACTTGACATACGGATGATGCTACAAGTTAGTCTCTCGCCTGATGAAATGAAGTTAGACCTTTTTCACTTCTGGCCATCTCAAGATTCTGTCTGCTTGACGCGAATCCACGTACTACCCAACTGACAGCACACACTTTACATGAACCGTGTTCCATGGCCTCCATAGCATGTGGGCGAAACAAGGCTTGGGATCGGGGATGTCTTGTTGGAGCAAAGATCGTGACGGACTCAGCTTGCACAAATGTGGAAAATGTAAGTGAGACCTGCACATGGAAATACAACATTGAAAGAAGAAGATGTAGAAGTAGCGACGGGTATGAGAATGGGTAGAGTACATAGCACGGCAACGCCATCCCGCTCCGTAGCGACAGTCAGTGGGCTGAACAGATAGCCTGACAAATACCAATAATCAATTAGTTTACTTATCTCATTGTTTTGTAACTCCCATGCACGCCCTTGGCGAACGCCATGTACGGACACCTCAGAGTTGTGTTTCGTTGTTTACGCAACGTCACCATTATGCGTCCGGCTCTTTGTTTGCATATTCGAGACTCCCAGAATCTTGCGATGACTCATTATGTTGGCCACCTACCTCGCAGACACGCACGGGATATGCGCTCATCCCCACCTTCACCACTTCCGCATTCACGCAACGGGATCAGCGCGGGCCGGAGCACGTGTTCTCGCAAGGAAAGAGCACCCGTGTTTATCCACTCACCTCACTTCATATACTTACATTCCCCGAGACAACTGGCCCCACCTGAAGGAAAAAGTCCTTAGATTCGTGACCACACTTCCTCCATCCTTCACCAAGACGCGGCAACTGGACAACAACCGGGCACTCGTGTGAACAGCATGCCGTCCTTCCTCAATGGCTACAACGCCTCCGTCATGGCAATTCCAGCCTACTTCATCCGTATGTATACGCCCTCCGATGAGAGATTACGTATGATCGGTCGTTTAACCTAGCTCCTCCATGCTCAGTCTCGTTCCTCCCTCACGCTCTCGCGATCAATGTCGCCACCCAGGGCAACCTCTTCACTTGGGATAACCGTAACCCGCGCTCCAGTGACATGAGAGCCCAGCTCAAGAAGCGCCTGCCTACCGAGACTTACGCCAAGTACGAGCGTATGGAGGCCTGTCATGCGAACGGCATGGAGGTGAGATTTGAGTTGAGCTTTGTTCATCTGCCCATGGGACTGACCGCGATAGAACCTTCCGCTCTTCATCGGAACAGTTGTTCTGGGAAATATGACCGGGCTGGCGCAGGACGAGCTTGCTACGTTTAGCACTGCGTTCTTAGCTGTCAGGGTCGCGTATACGGTCGCATATATCACCACTTCGGCTCAGGCTCCTACGCTTGTTCGCAGTGGACTTTGGATTGCAGGCGTCTCGATGTGCTTCCGTACTATCATTCGGGCTGCAGGAGCCATGGCTATCAAGGCCTAGGTTGGCGGACGGGGCCGGGCTGACTCGAGATGCTCGAGCGTCAAACTACACGGATGGTCAGAATGCAAGACGGATGCAAACGAGAAGGGTGCGGGAAGAAGATCCTAGGTGACAGCAATGTCACTTCTTCCTGCCTTGCAACAGACATGGTGTCCACTCGAACATGTGACGTTGTCCTCTATGAATGTGGGAGCCTAACATGGTGGAATGTGATGACGTGAACAACGCTTCTACTTCTGAAGAGAGCTTCCCCTTGAATGAGGCATGCCGAGGCATGCTGGAAAGCTACGAGTGGTTCCTCTCGCTTGAGTGTGCCGCAAGAAGATAGAATCTCATGCATATCGCAACACGGCGCCAGTAACATGCCACAAACTTCACGTTGACTTTGTCAGACGTCAACATACAGCGGTTGCCCAGTCAGTAGTGCGGATGGCTGTGGGTCCTGGAGCTCACGCAATCATGGGGCAGGTGAGCCGCTCGCCCAACCGAACAGTTATGGGTGCCTTGCGGTTCCACTTGCCACCTTCAGGAGATCCAAAACGTGTCAAGATGTTGTAGCGACAATAAGAAGGATTCCGTGTAAAGGAATAGCTGAAAGCAACAAGTCTCTCACCGCAACTCGTTCAACAAGACGACGATAAGCGATCGCCGCCATTGTCACGTGTCAGTGGCACTTGCCAGCTTACGAACAGTGCCCAGACTTCGCCGCGCTTTCCACCACATCTCTTCAACGCAGCCCTTCCTGTGCACTGAGTAGAGTACATCACATCCACCCGCCCCATCCCCGAATACCACCGACTCCCGACTCTCTTGAACCCGTCCGTAAGTCAATCGCTGATGCATTGTTTTTTCTGCACTTGCCTTGTACAACCCATAGCAGGCCTCGACTCGACTCCGTAACAGGCGCTCAATACGTCTGCGCCGGCTATGCGCCTTTCGTTATCCTGCTCAATACACGCTCTTAAGGCCACGATGCTCTCCTCAGCACTCTTCTGACAACTAGTGTCGCAGGTTCGAGAGTCTATACACCGCCTTCCCACCCACCTTCCTCACACTACCACACACACCCACCGCAATCATGGGTCTCACATTTTCCAAGTTGTTCGATAAGCTATGGGGAAAGAAGGAGATGCGCATTCTCATGGTCGGTCTTGACGCTGCCGGAAAGACGACCATTCTCTACAAGCTCAAGCTTGGTGAAATCGTCACCACCATCCCCACCATCGGTACGTCGCGACCTACCGCACAACTGTAACCGGGACAATGCGCTGATTACTCGACTTACAGGCTTCAACGTCGAGACTGTCGAGTACAAGAACATCCAGTTCACCGTGTGGGATGTCGGTGGCCAGGACAAGATCCGTCCTCTATGGAGGCATTACTTCCAGAACACCCAGGGTATCATCTTCGTCGTCGACAGCAACGATCGCGACCGTGTTGTTGAGGCACGTGAGGAGCTCCAGCGTATGCTGAACGAGGACGAGCTGCGGGACGCTCTTCTTCTTGTCTTCGCCAACAAGCAGGATTTGCCCGTAGGTTTCAGCAACCGTGAACATACACGTCCAGACGACTGACAATGCCATACCAGAACGCCATGAACGCTGCTGAGATTACCGACAAGCTTGGTCTTCACAGCCTCCGACAACGTGCCTGGGTATGTTTTGAGCCACCTTTACTCCCAAAGCAATCGAGCTAATCCCCCGCAGTACATTCAGTCGACTTGCGCTACCTCCGGTGACGGTCTCTACGAGGGTCTCGAGTGGTTGAGCAACTCCCTCCGCAAGGCCGGTCACAACTAAGTTCGGCGAGCGCGAGCCGTCACGTAGCGAGTCACGAAAATGCCAACAGTCTGCTAGCACAGACCCTCTTATAACGAACGCACGCCCCACCGTTGTGGCAGGGCCCAGCCATGACGCATCTCTACAAAGCCACGGACCCATGAAATGTATTTGCATCGGTGTCAAATGTCAGATCGGATGGTGGAGCGGAGACACATGGTTTCTCTTCTCTTTTCACCATTGGAGTTTGCGTGAAGTACTATGACATTTCGTTTCTGGGATCGTTGGGAAATCAGTTCTCTGGTTACTTTACGTGGTACTACCCAATTTGAGTCTCTTCTTACTATTCCTTGTTTTGAATGCATATGCGTGGCGTGACTCGAGTTTGTTGAGAAGTATTCATTGCTCTATTCACATGTAGGCGTAGGGCTACATTGCGCGAATCGTAATACATGCCAGAACGCCATTCATCCCCACCCAGACCCCTCACGCTACCCATGCACGGCGAGAAATGCTGATAGCTTGCTGATGCGGTGTTCCATATCAAATGGTGCCCCTGTTCGTAGCTCAAGTAGAATACCCTTGTCATGATCAAGACGCGGACGCAGCCTGCTGCCCACCTGAGCTCTTCGGTGGCGCGTTCTCCTTGGCCGCCGTAATTGGCGGAAGCAGACCCTTCTCAGCCCAGAGGTCGACTAGCGGTTGCATGGGCTCGATTTCCTTGTCGCCGATCAAGTTGAAGAGCTTGCCGACGTTGATGAAATGGATGAAGCACGTGTTGAGCTCCTTGTACGCGCTTACGTTCCAGAAGGGGTCCAGCCAGTGGCCATGGTAGATGTGCGCATAGCATCGCATCATCTGGCGGTAGATACTCTTGATGTCCCCCTCGAAAGTCTCAGGGAAGCCAGACGACTTGCCGAGCCACTCGCGCCCAGCGAGTTGGGACAGTGGAGCATTGGAGCTGGTAGGGCCGAGAGGCTGTGGCGTTGAAGTGGGCGTCATGGAACCAGAAGCGTACGTCGATGCTCCGATAGAGATGGCTGTGGTGTCTGTGGGGAAGATGTTGGGGTCGTTGATTTTGCCTACAATCCACTTTTGTACAAGGTTGATGTACTGGATTGCGGGGATCTTGATGGGCTTCTTGTTGTTGTCCAGCCAAGTGTATGTATGGCCACTGGCAGACATGGTAGGACAAGTGTCTGGGTTGCAGACGGGCTTGCCTGTCCGGTCGTCTACTACTTTGATGATTTCAATCATTTGCTCTAGTAGCCTGTACTGCTCGACAACTGGTCACATGCTTAGCGATATCGGAACATCAGAAAAAGTACATTCATACCCTGATGTGCAAGCCATTCACCCTCTTCGACAAGCTTGGGCTTTGCAGCCAAAGTCATAAAGTTACCCTTGACAATCAAGTTGGAGTACTCTTCGCGGAAGAAGAAAGGCGGTCTGCGGGAGCCAGACGGCACGGACCCATCCGACGGAGCACCTTGGCTTTCGAACGACATGGCAGACGACAGAGCTGGAGAATGGGGCATAGGCGGTTGGCCTGGAGGTTGTTGGTTTGTTGGTGATGCCGAGTATGGAGTTGTAGGCGACGCGGAGCCACCTTTGCCCTGCTGCTGTTGGCCCTTGTTGGATCGACCAGCCAATCCTTGGCGACTATCGGTGAAGTTGTTAGAAAGAGGAAAAGACAACTTCAAGCCTCGGACGACGCAACTTATAACACAATAAGACGGCAATGTGACGCCGAAATAGGGTGCATATCAGAAGTGAAATCGTGAGACGACGTGCAGCAAATGCCTGAAACGTTCAGGCCCTTGAACTGGGGGTGGGAGGCGCGAGCATTTGAGGAAGGGGAGCATGTGCCAAGCAACTTACACGTTTGCGAAGAAAGAGGCCATGATTTGCGGATTCTGGCAATCTAGTGCGGGGGATACGGGGCGGATACGTCCAATGCACCTAGAGAGGCCGGCTTATGAAGGTATGCAAGAGGATTGAGGGGGAGGATGTTGGTGATACGTCTCGAGCGGGCACGCTTTTTGGGCCCACTCTCCTAAGGGCTGCATCAAGAAGGGGCGGCACGCTACGACGGATTGGGATGGCGCAATTCCCATGGCCTGGTTGGTCGGAACTTTGTTCATCACAGCTATCCATCTGCTGCGCGTACCTTTACCAGAGTTATCACGTCGATTTTTCTCGCACCTCCAATTCCACGGTCGCGTCGCTATTCCTCAAACCGCTTGACCACGGCACCAACAGACTGCGCGCGCAAGCCACCAACCGCGACCACCGCGACCATGTCCGACGCGGGCCATGACCCAACGCTCTCCGACGAAGAAGTCAATGGCCAGGCAACTCCAGCCGAAAATGCCGATGAGGGCACACCGCTAAACACTGTGGAAGAGAATGGCCTCGAGGATGATGAAGATGACCTGTTTGGTGACGGAGACGGAGATGCAGGTGAAGATGCGCCAGCGTAGGTCGCGATGAAATTCAGTATCAGGGTTGGACTGACGTGTTTAGCGAGCATCGAAAGCTCGATGATGCAGAGCTCGATTCTGGCGACGATGAGGGACGGACAGATCGCGTCAGGGCACCAGAAGCTGCAGAGGAGGTCGAGCAACAGACATTTGCATACATGGACGCAGACCTGGCGCGACATCCCATTCCCGAGCCCACCGACAATGAGCTTTACCTTCTCAAAGTGCCGCGGTTCCTATCATTCGAAGACAAAGCATTCGATCACAAGACCTTTCAACCGCCTACTACAGATCACCATTCCAAGCTCGCCGCGTCCGAACACTTCTCCGCCTACAACACCGCCATGACCACAGTTCGATGGCGACGCTCACCCTCAAACAACGCTCTTCTACAGTCGAACGCTCGCATCCTCAGGTGGTCGGACGGCTCTCTCACTCTTCAGCTTGCGACCGACCCTACAATCCAGTACGATATCGATGCGAACACCCTGGCTCCACCACAAGTCAACCCCAAAATCCCTACGCCAACAGCTGTCAGAGACGACAAGAATGGCAAGACAAGCGCGAAGAAGGAAAGCTACACATACCTCGTTGCGCCATACGAGGAAGCAAACGTCATGCGCGTTACAAACAAGCTCACAGCGTCCCTCAACATCGTACCCACATCGAACACGAAAGACGCTGCGCTGGAGAAGCTACAAAACGATCTTGCAAAGGTTGCAGCAAAGGGTCGAGACGATGCCGACCAAGCCATATCCTTCATCAACGTAGACGAAGACCCCGAGCTGCGTCGACAACGTGAAGAAGCTACATTCAAAGAGAAGCAGAGACAACTGCGCGCTCGTGAAAAGCACGAGGCGCGTCAGGCAGAGCGCGCAAACCGTACCATGGGCCGCTCCGGTGGTCGCGCATCAGGAGGAGGTCTCGACATCGACGGACTGGAAGACCGCCCAGCTCGGAAACAAAACAAGCAGAAGAGCGGCTTACGGCGTGACTGGAGTGACGACGAAGACTATGGTGGTCCAAGGAGGAATCGCGAGGACGACTACGACGAGGAGGATGACTTTATCGCCGCTAGTGACGAGGAACCAGAGATTGTCGACGACGATGATGATCCAGATGAAGGCATTGCGCCGAGTCCTAAGCGACCACGGGGTGGTGTTGCTGCAGACGACGATGATGACGATGAGGTCGTTATTAGTCGGACGAAGCGGAGACGTGTGGTAGACGATGATGAGGATGAAGAGTAGAGGGGACTAGGACATGGTGGTTATCTTGGCGGTGCATTCACGCGATGTACAATCCAGAATCTCTTGAAGATGAGTATACTTCCCATCTACGGTCATCAGCATAGCCAGGAGTTTGGTGTCCTCTGTGTATCACATTTATATGTATGTTATTGATCAGTTACGCGAAAAATAATGTGCGTTCAGGTTCGATTCTGATGTCTGGAGCTAGACCAACGACTCGCAGCGTGCTGAAACTTGTTTATTGTCTGGCCGTGTTTCTACAGGCCTCCACACACGCAATGTCTTCCACTCTTACATGCCAAGAAACCGCGAAGTTGGGAGTTTTACCCATATTCATGTTCTTCCTGGAATATCCGCTTATACCAGAAAGTCGCTTGCCTTTTACATACTAGTGTGCTGCTTACTCAATACATAGACATGTATACTCCATGCGTTCATACGTTGAGTCACTGGATCTCACACATACATATGTAGCATCCCCAATCAGCTGCCTCGCGACAACCATTACGAATCAGCCATACCCGCATTCACTCGACATGTCCGCACAAGAACCTCGCCGTCTAGGATGGATAGGCCTTGGATCAATGGGTCTAGCCATGGCGACAAATATCCAGAAATACCTTACACAGCACAATCTACCGCCACTGAAGTACTGGAACCGTACGCTCTCACGGGGCGACGTTTTGAAAGATGAGGGTGGTACGCCATGCGCCGGGATTGCAGATTTAGTCCAGAGCTGCGATGTGATTTTCATTTCTGTAAGTTGTCTACTTGGTTGCGAAGAAGCTCGTTTCTTCTGAATTATGTTTACAACTGGAAGAATGGATACTTCCAGTGTACCTTTTTACTGATATACACAACCTACAAAAAACCCCATCTTCTCTGTACATGTCACCACTGTAAACTCGTCCGATTAATAGTTTCCAGGTAAGCGACGACACGGCTCTCCATTCCATCACAAGCACCATTCTATCCAGCGGCCCCCTAACCTCGAAAACCTTCATCGACACAACAACCGTCCACCCCACCACCACTTCAACCATAACCAGCACCATCACGTCCGCAGGTGCCTTCTACATCGCCGCCCCCGTCTTCGGCGCCACGCCCCTCGCGCAAGCCGGCCGTCTACTAATCGCCGTCGCTGGCCCCCCATCTGCCATCGAACCCGTACTTCCCTTCCTGGAAAACGTGATTGCACGCGCAGTCATCAGAGTAGGTGATGAGCCCTCTCAAGCCCTCTTGCTTAAGACGACGAGTAACTTTATCACTGCGGGGCTTATGCTGCTTCTAAGTGAAGCGCATGCGTTGGCGGAGAAAACGGGGTTGCCGGCATCTGTTCTTGAGGCTCTGGTTGAAGAGAACTTTGGGGCCTATGCACATGGCGTGTCGAAGCGGTTGACGAGTGGGAGTTATCTCCCTGCTGTTGGTCAGTCGCCTTCTTCAGGGTTGGAGCTGGGGATTAAGGATGTGGGGCATGGGGTTAGTCTGGCGAGGGAGGCAGGTATGAAGTTGGGCATTGGGGAGATGTATGTTGAGGCTGCGGAGGAGGCGAAGGCGTATGGTGATGAGAAGGGGAGGAGATGTGATAGTAGTGCTGTTTTTGGGATTGTGAGGAAGAGAGCGGGGTTGGAGTTTGAGACGGATGGGGTTAGGGAACGAGATGTGGGTACAGAGGAAAGAAGATGAGGTGATCAACTTGATTTGAATTCCGATACCATGACCGGACGATGGCCGAAGCAGTGGTATTGACAAATGATCGAGATCTATTTGCAGGCGAGCTATCACTTTTAGTCTATACAAAGATGAGGAAACTAAGCCCGTCTATATCCAGCGCATCCAATACGCTCTACTGCGCACCTCTTTCCGCAGCTTGTAGTTCTGCCTCTACTTCTGCAACAACAACCTTGCGTACGCCTTGCCAGCCTTCTGACTTCTTTACGTGGCTGACTCGTCGGGGCTTGTCCTCAAGACCCTTGAACTCGACTGGCAGTACCTTCTCGTGGAAGTACTCCTTTTGCTCTGGCAGAGCAAGCTCTACAGCGTTCGCAAACTTGGCTGGGTGCGCTGTTGCGAGCGCAATGTGATGTGTGGATGGAGGCTTGGACACCTCGGCTGAGCGGAGTGCTGCTGCGATACCGATGGCGGAGTGTGGGTCTAGGACATAGCTCTTCGACGACTCCGCGTTGAAGACGTATTTGATAGTTTCGAGGGTCTCGTCGTCGCTGACGCGATACGAGGCAAAGTCGGACTGCGCTGCTTCGAGGATCTGCTTGTCGACTGCGAAGCCACCGTTCGTCTTCAGGTCGTTCAGCCAATTCCTTACGTGGTCGCCAGCTTGACTCCTTCGTTGCGATACTGCGTCTGAGTTTGTGCTGTACACATCATACGACAGGAACCAGAGCAGGCGCTCGAAGTTGGACGAGACGAGGATGTCCATGGCCGGGCTCAGCGTCTCCTTGACTCCACTCTCGTGCGCTTTAGCACCATCCTCAGGGATACCGCCCTCAGCTTTTGCTCCATGTACGGGCTGCTTCTCGTATCTGCCGGTCTCCCAGAAGCGGTGGAGGATGTCGTTTGCGTTTGTGGCTATGACCAACTTCTCGGCCGGGAGGCCCATGCGCTTTGCAAAGAAGCCAGCAAGAATATCGCCAAAGTTGCCTGTTGGCACGACGAAGCGGACGGCGGAGGCTGGGAGGAAGGATTCCTGCTTAATGAGGTCGAAGTACGAGTAGAAGAAGTAGGTAATCTGCGCAAGGATACGGGCCCAGTTGATCGAGTTGACGGCGGCGAGACGGTGCGTCTTGTTAATCTCAGGGTCTGCAAAGAGGGCTTTTACAAAGTCCTGGGACGCGTTAGTTCTGCGTTGCTGGACTTCGGAGGGTACATACCTGGCAGTCGTCGAATGTGCCGTCTACAGCCAAGTTGTGCACGTTGGCGTCCATGACGGTCGTCATCTGCGCTTCTTGGATCGGGCTGACCTTGCCATGTGGGTGCATGATGAAGACAGATACATCCTTCTTTCCGCGCAGGCCGTAGATGGCTGCTGAGCCAGTATCACCACTTGTCGCGCCAATGACAGTCAGATGTTCCCTGTCGCGCCCGCTCTTGCCCTGGTTCTTGCGGACGAGGAAGTATTCGAAGAGATTGCCCAAGAACTGCAGCGCGACATCCTTGAAGGCGAATGTAGGTCCGTGGAACAATTCCAGCAAATGTATGTTTTTCTCTTTATCGAGCGTGACGGTGGGTACGACGTCTTTGGCGCGGAATGTGGAGTAACTGCGGCGGATGATGTCCTTTAGGTCTGCGGAGGGGATCTCGGACGGGGAGATGTAGAGGGAGAAGATCTCGAAAGCGAGGTCGGCGAAGGAGAGGTTTTTCCACTTGGACGCCCAGTCGTCGGGCAGCGTGGGGATTTCTTCGGGGATGAAGAGGCCGCCGTCTGAGGCGAGACCCTTGAGAACGACTTCCTCAAACGAGAACTACGCCCTGTTAGCAGCCGTCTGAGCGCATTCTCCACCGGGTTCTTCTCACGTCATAGGATCCTCCTCGGGTACTCAGGTACCGCTGCGATGCCGTATGCGAGGACATAATGTGTGGCACGAATTGAGAATAGAGCGCAACGCGATATGAAGAGTAAGAAAAGGTGACGGGTATGGTCGACCTTTCAAGAGCGATGTAGATGTAATGGTCCCCGTGGGGAAAAATGTTGTTGTAGCTCCGGGATCGCAGTTGAGTCAAGGGACTGCATCCCACCCTGTCAAATTCCGCATCTCAGGCACGGGTGGGCTAGACGGCTGCATGATGATCATGGCGTCCAGGTAGCATGGGCAACGAGTGTCTACGAACGGAAACGCACAGTAAAGGCTTTCATGCCTCATTGAAGGCGGTTGCGTTCGCCCTGCTGCCCGCCCCGCCATAGACAGACGTCCAACCCCGCCATTCGCTGTGCCTGCGTCAATGGCGATGTCGGCACCAACGCATAACAACATGGGCGAAGGCCTCCATCAACATGACTACCAGCTGAGAGGACTGATAGAGTTTGTCCTGAACAGTATAGTACGCCCATCAATGCTGCCCCACTATATGCGCAGTGTTGATATGTGAGTTGGACTAATATGATGAGAGAGGAGCCTGGAGGTCACGTTGAGAAGGCATTGGTACAGTAACTTGTACACCTCCAGTCTTTACTGTCATACTCCAGGTACAACGGCTCATAATAGGATTATGAATGTTTGTATGAACCAAGCCCAGGCACACCAACAGTTGCCTCTTTCCCTATACGAGAGCGACGAGAGCGACGAGAGCAGCCCAAGGTCTTCGATATAGTCAGTGCCAGCATATTCTGTCTCCTTCTAGTCGCGTGTTGATATATAACGCACCGTTCCCCAGGCAGTCGCTGCCTTTCAAGTTATTACTATCTTGACAAAGTGAAGTGTGCACCATTGTGTTGCATTCTTGTGCTCAGCCAATCGGCAGCACTCCGGCACTCCAGCGGGGCCAGATTCTCGCCAACCAGCGCACGGATGCGCAAAGTCTGCAACTTTTTTTCGTCTGTGCATCTTAGGCCCGTGCGCGCCCTCTGCCTATACTATATAATCCCGTCCTCTCTCGTCCTCCTTTCTGCTCCTCATGTCGATCATACTTCATAGAATCATTTCTAATAGTATGCATCCTCTTCTGAGTTACTCTAAGTAGCCACAGAATCTCCATCCTGGTTGATGACTATCAGCCTCGATGTCCCGGAGTGAGGCCTTATTTTACGATTGCTTCGGCGATCGTGGCGATGATCTTCAGCTGACCGGTTGTGTACTTCGGTCACACGGGGAGGCAGGACGTTGATGGCAATCTGACAGGCCTTCTTTTTTTTGTTTTTCATTGATCTTTTCTGGCTTGCCAGTCGGTCGAGGAAGAACTTTTCCAATACTTTCCCTACATCATACTACACTCGTCAACCGAAAAGTCACTTTCGACATGCGCATTTGATATTGGCAGCAATGCATAGAAATCTATCAGTCTACCTTGGGTTGCTTAGCACCACCCGTACTTCTCGTTTGCAATCCAGTCAATCTTGTCCGCAACCGGTCCATCGTGTTCTGGATACCACTGCAAGCACGCGATGCTTTCAGAATCTCTGTGAACTACCTCTGCAGTCGGGTCTAGCCTCTTTGCAGCTGCCAGCGCCGCTGGCGAGGGTGCCCACATCTCTATATTCTCCATCTTCCATGTTTGCGCTTCCTGCTGAGCCATCGCCAGTAGCGCCGCAATAGCAGCGTCGTGGCTATGGTTCTCTGACGCGCCGTTTGTGTGGCTCGAAGAGCCCTCCCAGCCATCGTCCTCGATGACCACCCGTAGGATGTGCAGCTTATTGCCCTTGGCTTCAGCTGGGTTCGGGTTGTACCACATCCTTGTCCAGTAACACCAGACGCGTTTGCCCTTCTCCGTACCGACGACCGCTCCTTTGACCTCCGGTTTCTTGCCATGCAGCTCGTTGCCTACAAATTCTTCACGCGCGTGGTGCCATTGAATCGTCTCGATGTTAGGTAGTAGAGCGACTGCAGTTTGGCTGTCCTTTGATCGCGACTCCAGACTGCGGCGGACAGAGGCTACGTCGATCTTGCACAGCTCCTCTAGATCCTCCGCGTGCAATGGCCGGGCGGTGGGCAGGCTGCTCGTATCCTGGGAAGTGGTCACAGGAATAGAGACGTGTGACGATGTAAAAGGTTCCCAGCCGAAAGTGTTGTAGAATTTCTGTCTTTATTAGCAATGTACCGCCGTAGAGTGGTAGAGCTACGCACCTTTCCGATATCCGAGTACAGGATGGAAAACAAACACTCTTGACCATTTTCAGTCTGATATGTTTTCAACGCCTTCCCGAGCTCCGTCATCATCCTCTGGGCATATCCCCGCTTCCGCAGATGGTTTGCGCAGAATACACTTCCAACGCCGTGACAGATGACCTCCTTCAGCTCTCCATTCTGCCATACGAGAGCCTTTTTCCGATACGTTTCGCAGCTCGCAAGTGGTAGCCGGGTGCCAGAATCTG
>JAESFQ010000161.1_pt1 | contig 24020 bp, 22 predicted proteins | sample 9269431 | NCBI WGS metagenome assembly JAESFQ01 (sample SAMN14502588, study PRJNA617103) | algae metagenome | isolation source: Plectolyngbya sp. WJT66-NPBG17 and co-occurring heterotrophs from well... | place: USA: Mojave Desert, Joshua Tree National Park, California | collected 2006-08-06 | reverse complement strand
AAAGGGAATTAGTCGAGGGGACAGTGTATCTCAAGCAGCATTCATCAATGAGATCTTTGGAGTTACTGCTTAAGAAATACGAACGAGACCCGTTTGTTTGTCACTTTAAAGTCTTTGCGACATAACCTTGACGGTTGCACCAATGGATTCGAGTTGCTGAATCACGAGATTCTCGACTTGCGTTAACCCGGTTTGATTCCCGGTTCCAGAATCGATGTTCACGAGAGGTTCTAGCAGAGTGAGGAATTCGCTTTGAGCTTGTTGAGCCTTGTCATACAGAATGGAATTGCGATGTGCAACCGCAGGATCGATCTGCCCTAGTAGGAACACGATCGTCAAAATGAAACTCATCAAGCCCACAGCTGTATAAGCGATAGATCTTTTCGCTAGCATTTGAGCGCCTCTAAAAACGGCTGTCACGATTGCAGGTATTCAAGGAAAACGGCAGGGCTGTTTTTCCAGTCCTTCTATGGTGTCCTTGGTACTGTCACTTAACCAGGCAAGTTCAAAATTAAGCACGATAATTCCTAGATCAACTCGGTAGCTTCGCTTCATAGAGTGTTCACTCAATTCACGCAGCTAAATCTAGCCCAGCCACTTCTCGCCAATCCTCAAATCGTTGGCGCATCTGTTCTCGGTAGCGTTTTGCACTCAGTTCATGTTGTTTTGGATGAAAGTGCCCTCGAATGGGTCCAAAGGCAGAGAGAAATCGTTGCGCCTGCCCTGGGGATTTGAATCGTCGCATTCGTCGCTCTCGCGTTCGAGTCGGTTAATGAGAGTTCTCCGCTCAACTGTTCAATCCCTTATGTTGTCGATGCTCCACGTTCTTCATCACTTGCTTCTTTACTGCTTCGTAGCTCTTGAGTTTATCGGTGACAATCACCCGTAGCACAAAGCCTTGTTTTTTCAGCAGTTTGCGAAAGAATCGATGTGCTGCCTTCGTGCTCCGCTGCCTTTGTAGTAAGACATCCAGCACGTTCCCTTCCGAGTCCACTGCGCCACAAATAATGTTGCTGCTTCTTGATCGTGACCACCACCTCATCTAAATGCCATTTATCCGCTATGAACGGACGTTGGCGCCGAAGCTGATTGGCATACTGCTGCCCGAATTTCTGGCACCATTCCCGAATCGTCTCGTAAGTCACCTCAATTCCCCGTCGGCTTCGCCACGCTGAAAGCGACCAGCATCATTTTCTCCATGTCGCGATAGCTCAACGGGAAGGTGTCGTAGAGCCAGACACAGTAACTGATGATTTCGCCAGGAAAGCGGTGACGGGAGTACATGGGCAAGCAGTCGCAAACGGAGCGGAATCAGTACGATTATTCTACTTTCCGGTTAACTTGACAATACCTTTCGGCCCTAGCAACTTCATTTAAAGAAAAAGAGTGCGCCGCACTCTTTTTCTTTAAATGAAGTTTTACATCCCAGCTCTAAACTGCGTGACTGCTTCGGTGTAGCGAATGGGCAGCACATACTCCAGGTTCTCATTGGGGCGCGCAATGATGTGAGTCGACAGCACAGAGCCGCCATTAACCCGCTTGATCGACTCAATACCCGCGGCGATCGAGGCCTGAACTTCGGAAACATTGCCCCGGACGATGACGGTGACTCGACCACTGCCGATCTTTTCGTAGCCGACTAAGGTAACCTGAGCCGCTTTCACCATGGCATCCGCCGCTTCGACAACCGCCGGGAAGCCCAGGGTTTCAATCATTCCAACAGCAATTGTCATAAAGATATGTCTAACCTTTTTGATGGTTTTGATGGTTGATAGACACCCAAGTATCCGTCACTGATTCCATTTGAACGAATCTGCCTGATGGGTTGATACGGTACCCAACCCATATTCATCAGGGGTCCTTTGTTGCCTGTTTTATAGAATGCCATGCGTGTTAACTAAGTACGATGGTAGTAGCTCTAAGAACTACACACCAAAACCTTCGCACCCAATAGCGTTGCACAGCACTATCAATAAAGTTCAGGATACGGTGTCAAATAAAATCTTGATTTCTCAAAAGTGTATCTAACATTAAGTGTACCGCTGTTTGGTCACGACATGGAATCGAGAGCGGAAGTCTTTCTAAGCTTCACGTTTCTCTCTATCTACAAAAACTTTTGATCCTGCGGTTGAGCGCGATAGTTGCAAAGTCACCAACCTCCGGCAAAAGACTGACTATTACCCCACTGGTTGCGGGTTTTGCTTCAAAGTTGATACTGCTGGCGAAATGTTTCTTCATCTCCGAAACTCTGATTCTGTCGTTCTTTGCTTTACAGAACTCAAACATTTAGCCCTTCATTACAACAGAGCTTCGGGGGCTTCAAGATGTTAAGCAATGTTTCGCCACCAGTGTCTAAATTGCGTAAGAACCCATTATTTGTGATACTCGACAGCCGAGCATCTTGCCAAAACCGTCCTCAGCAGTCGCGCTGCCTGGATAGACCCACGCAACGACTATCGATCAAATCAGCTTGAGCGTTCTAGCAGGGTAGACGATCGCACACCTTAATCAAATCACTCAGTAAAAAAAGCCATAACTCTTAAGCTTGCAGGGTTTAGTTCAGGGGCTGGCTCAGTTAGACAGTGCCGCTAGAATCTTCCGCAACGCCTGCTGCATCGCTTCGACTTCCGCATCCTCGATCGCATCCCCAAAATACTCAGCAATGCCTGCCCCATACACCTCCCACATCCGTTGCTGCATCGCTAATCCGGCCGCGGTCAGGACAGCAAACGCCCCACGCCGATCGTTGGCACAGCGTTCGCGCCGCAGTAGTCCTGCCGCTTCGAGGCGATCAACCAGACGAGTGAGATTGCTGCGGCTGAGCAGCACTTTGTCGGCCACCTCGCTCAAGCGCAATCGCTGATCAGGCGCTTCTTTGAGCGTAAACAGCACGTCGTACCACTCCAAGGGCGGCAACTCGGACTCTGCGAGTTTTGCTTCAAGGCGATCGCGTAATTTGACATGAGCGGTGAGAAACAGCCGCCAGGTAGAGTTGCGTAAGTCATTAAGCTTGTTCATAGCTCTAGTTTGTCAGAAAATAGTTGCATCTGCAATTATCTAGTGCTACTCTAGATTTAGTTGCAAATGCAATCAATGCAAATGCAACTATCAAAGATTGAAACTAACATCCGACTTCATCTCAGGAGGACAATTATGAGTCTCGATCTCAAAGCGACGTTTGCGGACATCAAAGACCTGGTTTTGCAAGGCAAAGCGATGGAAGCGTTTGAAAAGTACTACGGCGAGGATGTCGTAATGCAGGAGAATGAAACGCCTGCAACCGTTGGCAAAGCCGCCAACCGTGAGCGCGAACTGGACTTCTTCTCAAAAGTGGTCGAGTTTCGCAGTGCCGAAGTCAAAGACGTGGCGTTTGGCGATGACGTGATCATCTCGGAATGGTTTGTGGACTACACGCACGCTGACTGGGGCAAAGTGACGCACGATCAGGTTTCGGTACAGCAGTGGAAAGATGGCAAAGTCGTGCACGAACGCTTCTATTACGGCTCATAATCCGCTAGGGCAGATTCGATCGTTTCAGTCGGATTGGAGCTACAACAATTCGACTGAAACCAAAGCTGTTAATGGCTGCTGAAAGGCTGCTTTGATAGCTCAATCGATGCCCATTCAACCGCTACTGGGAAAAAAGCATGAATACTCCACTACCTCAACTTGAACTGATCAGTCATCACTTATGTCCGTATGTGCAGCGAGCGGTGATTACGCTGCTGGAGAAAAACATTCCGCACGATCGCGCCTACATCGATCTGGCGAATAAACCTGATTGGTTTCGTCAAATTTCGCCATTAGGCAAAGTGCCGCTGCTCAAAATAAACCACGACGTGCTGTTTGAATCTGCTGTCATCTGTGAATATCTCGACGAAATTACACCCGACTCGCTACATCCCAATAATCCGCTAGAGCGAGCCAAGCATCGCGCCTGGATTGAATTTGGCTCCGGCATCCTCAATGCGATCGCCAGCTTATATAATGCGCCCGATAAAGCGGCATTTGAGCAAAAGCAGCAAGAAATTGTTGCAAAGTTCGATCGCATCGAAGGCAGTGTGAATGGCTCGTACTTTGCAGGTGAACGGTTCTCTCTAGTTGATGCTGTCTATGGCCCAATTTTTCGCTACTTTGATGTGTTAGAAAACCACTCCCAGCTTGATTTCTTTACCAACACTCCAACGGTCAAACGCTGGCGGCAAGCCTTGCAAAATCGTCCTTCGATTCAAACGGCGGTTGAGCCAGATTACCCACAGCGTTTGCTGAGCTTCTTCAAGCAGCGCGATTCCTATCTTTCCACTCTATTAGCATCGTAGATTAGGAGCAAGAATCATGAAGCTGTTGATCAATGGCGTTTGGCATTCGGATGTGCCGCTGCTGGAAGGAGGTGCAATTCAAAAAGGCACATTTCGGTCTCGCATCTCGGCAGATCATTCTTCAGAGTTTCCAGCCGAACTTGATCGTTATCACCTGTACGTTTCCTATGCCTGTCCGTTTGCTCATCGCACAATTTTGATGCGGCAACTCAAAGGCTTGGATGACGTGATTTCGATGTCGGTGCTCAGTCCTGACTGGGGCAGTTCTGAGGGTTGGGTGTTCGGGGGTTGGAGCGATGCCACACCGGACAGTGTGAACGGGTGTGAGGTGCTACATCAGGTTTACACCAAAGCCAAGCCAGACTTTACAGGTAGAGTCACGGTTCCTGTCCTGTGGGATAAACAGACGGGTACGATCGTCAACAATGAATCCGCCGACATTATGCGAATGCTGAATGAGGAATTCAACGCTTTTGCAACGGCTGACATTGATTTCTACCCTACGGAATTGCGAACAGAAATTGACGAGATAAATGCGTTCGTTGCCAGTCGAATCAATGTCGGGGTGTACAATACTGGTTTCGCCAAAAGCCAAGCCGAATATGAGCGGGCGATCGAGGTTCTATTTGACGCCCTGGATACGTTAGAAGTCCGACTTGCAAGCTGCCGATATCTGGTTGGCGAGCAATTCACCGAAGCCGATTTACGGCTATTTGTGACGCTGGTGCGATTTGACGTGGCTTACTACGGAGCCTTAAACTGCAATCTGCGCCGACTGATCGATTACCCGAATCTGTGGAACTACACGCGGCGTATCTATCACCAACCGGGTGTTGCCCAAACGGTGAAGTTTGACCATGTCAAGCGCCATTACTACGATACATATGAAGGCGTCATCGATCGCCGCATCGTTCCTATCGGTCCGATCGTGGACTTCAGTTTGCCAACAGCTACAGAGGCGATCCAGCTTTAGCGACAAAGACCTGTAATCTTCGGTGCCAGGGCGATCGCCATCAAATGGCTCCTTCACTTAAATCCGAACCGCGTTACCCGTCACCACAATTCCGCCGTTAGCGGGAATATTGACCACAAGCTGACTAGGGCGACCCATCGTTTCTCCCTGGCGAATGAGGATTGTCGTTGGTACTGTGATCAAGTTAGCGGCTCGAAGATACCCACCAAGCGCAGCCGCAGCTGCACCAGTTGCAGGGTCTTCTACCACACCACCGACTGGAAACGGATTGCGGCTGTGGAAGATCGTAGAACTCTCGCGCCACACCAGTTGCAGCGTCGTCAGTCCGTCGCGCAGCATGAGAGCCTTGAGTGGCTCAAAGTTATAATGCAAGTTTGCTAGGCGGTACGAGTCGGTGACCGCAAGTACCAGGTGCCAAGCTCCAGCGTAGGCTCTTGCAGGCGGAATGGCAGGGTCAAGGTCAGCTTGTGTCCATCGCAGAGCGGCGAGCGCCTCGCCAACTGGCGTCTCAGACGCAAGGGTATGAGTAGGCACGATCGAGGTCAATGAGGCTTCATAGTTGCCGTCCCGCTGGCGCACCGTCACGGGCACTGTCCCCACGGACGTGGCGAGGTGAAACGTGCCCTCGCCATCGGTTTCGCCCAGCACGACTCCGGTCGCGATCGTGGCATGTCCACAAAATGAGACTTCTGCCTCAGGGCTATAGTAGCGAATGGTGCGTTCAGACCCCGCAGCCGGAGCGACGAAGGCAGTTTCCGAAAAGCCGACCTCGGTCGCGATGCGCTGCATGGTGTCAGCATCAGGAAGCGTCTCTCCAATCCAGACGCCAGCGGGGTTGCCTCCAGCAGGATTGGTTGTGAATGCTGACAGACAATGAAGTGTTCCTACCATGTTTCCGACATTCTCCTTACTTCTGCTCTAATCTAATATCAGGTCGGGTTTAGAAGCGATTTGACACTAAGCTGAAGGTCGCACCCAGCCCGATCTCGGTAGCTATCGCCATCCCCGTACTGTAGCTGAGCAGCATCAGACTACACAATCCAGCTATCGTTATAAGTCCCTGAAAAGTCAACATTCGAGGATCTTCCCAACTTTTGACACTGGTGGCGAAACATTGCTTAACATCTTGAAGCCCCCGAAGCTCTGTTGTAATGAAGGGCTAAATGTTTGAGTTCTGTAAAACAAAGAACGACAGAATCAGAGTTTCAGGGATGAAGAAACATTTCGCCAGCAGTATCAGTTTTGGTGAAAAGAGATGCGATCTCTGAGAGAGTGAACCGAAACCCTTGAGTTTCGGAAGGCTTCCACCACCAGAATCACCAAAATTGCGTAAGAGTCTAACTTCGGCACCCAATTCTCACTTAACTGGACGAGAGTGATTCCGTTCTTTGCCTTCCCGGATGAAATCCGACGAGCAATCTACACGACCAACGCCATTGAGTCTCTCAACATGACCCTGAGAAAAGTGATCAAAAATCATCGTGCTTTTCCAACCGATGAATCAGCACTCAAAGTCATCTACCTAGCAATGCACAATGTTGCAAGGAAATGGACAATGCCGATCTCGAATTGGAAGCCTGCTTTAAATCGATTTGCGATTGAATTTGGCGATCATATGCCAATGTAATTTTGATCCTTGACACAAAACTATTGGGTTGTGTCGCAAAAAAGGTAGGGTGAGAGGGCTTAATATTTTCTGACTTCAATCTCAATGGCATCCCAATCTCTGTTTAAGTGGCGGCATTTCTTGCCCGAAATCATCGTGCTGAATGTGCGATGGTACTGTCGCTACGCCCTGAGCTACCGAGATTTAGAGGAGATGATGCAAGAGCGAGGGGTCGAGGTGGATCATTCCACCATTCAGCGATGGGTGTTGAGCTATGCCCCAGAACTGGACAAACGCATTCGTCCTCATTTGAATCCGACGAACGATTCAGATGCGGGTGGACGAGACATACATCCAGGTGAAAGGAGCATGGAAATATCTGTATCGCGCCGCCGATTCAGCCAGAAATACGCTCGACTTCATGCTGAGTGCAAAGCGGGACGGAAAGGCAGCGGCGCGGTGTTTGGGCAAAGTGCTGAAGGCAACTCACACTCAGACTCCACGGGTGATCACCGTCGATAAAAATGCTGCTTATCCGGTGGCAGTCAAAGCCCTCAAAGCAGATGAAACGCTGGTAGCAGAGACCCAATTACGACAGAGCAAGTACCTGAACAATGTGATCGAGCAGGATCACCGCAACATCAAGCGCTTGACAAAACCAATGATGGGATTCGGCTCATTCAAGACAGCGAGACGAACCTTGAGTGGGATTGAAGCGATGAGTATGATTCGCAAAGGATAAGTGAAGGGAATCCGCAAAGGGGATAGTGTGTCTCAAGCGAAGTTCATTGAAGAACTCTTCGGAATTAGCGCTTAAAGGAACGCGAGTGAGATACCTCGTTTGTCACTAAAAGATATTTGCGACACAATCGGAACAACCGATCCAGACGTGCTGCGACAGATTCGAGAGATCGCACCAGAGCATTGATAATGCGCCAGCAAGTTTGTGTTGTCGGACATGTATGCCTTTAACGGATAGTTCGCATGAACTATATTATGCCATCTCCGATCGAGTATCCAGATTTTGCAATTGGAGCAGAAGTTTTGTAACGCAGCGTTGAAAGTGCTACACGACAAAAGTGACGAATGTTAATTCAAAGTCCATGAATTCTTGTAAACAAAGTAATGAAAGGATTCAAAAACTCATTCTTTAGATCTCAAGCAATCGGCTCAAACCAAGCGTTATTTATCCGTGTTTTCATTCACGACGATCGTAGCCGATGAATTTAATTCGAGGCATTACATTAGATGTGCATAACTAGGATGCGCCACACATACTAATGGATAGTAGCTACAAAATTCTAAATCCTGGAGCTACTATCCAAAATCTGCCAATTCAAATCAGCACAATGAGAATTTCAATCAAGACACTACGGTTGTTGCGTCTATCAAGAGTGCGTTTTAATTTATAGGAGAATTAGTTACGTTTCTCACATCTGACGGATCGAATTACACATTATTTCACTTGAGGTTGCGAAATGCCTCCAGTCGGTGTTGGCGCTAGTCGATTTGCCTCCGCCCTAGAAACGGGCGAAGCAAAACTTTGGGTTGTGTTGCTTGGAATCAATGATTACCAAGATGAAGCATTACCGAAGTTGCGCTATGCCGCTTTTGACTGTCACGGCATCGGTGAGGCTCTAGCCGCTGCAACTCAAGCGTTTCCGCAAAAAGAGTTCTTTATTCATCACGATTTAGCTTCAGAAAAACCGACGCTAAAGGCCATTCGATCGAGCTTAAATCGCGTCGTTACTTCAGCCAAGACTCAAGATACCGTTTTGCTCTACTTTTCTGGACATGGAGTTCTAGAGCCAGAAAGTCAGCAAACCGTGTTGTGTGTTGCGGACACTCAGAAACAGCAGCTTCTCAGCACAGGTCTGTGTTTTCAAGACCTGCTATCTACCCTTGGCAAGTGCGCGGCTCATAGCCAATTGATTTGGCTTGATGCTTGTCATAGCGGCAACGTTTCGCTATCCGGTGCGCGAGGTCATCTTTCTGAGACAGTGCCCTTAAATCCAACGCCTCAGCTTCTGGAGTTATTGCGGCAAAGAGCGGCAAAGAGCCGTGGATTTTATGCTTTGCTTTCGTGCGATCAAGGGCAGCAATCTTGGGAATTCCCGGATCTGGGTCATGGCGTATTTAGCTATTACTTGATGCGCGGACTGCGAGGAGAAGCCGCTGGAGCCTACGGGATCATTGATGCAGATGCACTCTATCGGTATGTGTATCATCAAACTCTGCAATATATTGAGCAGACGAATCAGCAATTGCGGTTGATCAATCAGCAGAAACGGAATAAGGGGGAAACAGATTTACATCCCGAATACTCGTTGCAAACGCCCAAGCGCATCGTAGAGGGGATCGGGGAAACGATCTTGGGGCTAAAACCAATGAGCATTGAGACTTGGCAACGACGGCAAGCATTGATTGTAGATGGACTCGTTCATCGTGCGCTCAGCCCATCGCTGTGTGAGGTACTTGAGCAAGATGGAAATTTTGATCTCGCTTACTTTCCACAACCCGCTGATGTTTGGTCGAACGTTCGCTCAGAAATTGCAGCGTTTCTTCAGCAAGAAATCACCTTGACGGAGTCACGAGCGCAGGTACAACAGCCGATCGCAACTCGCCTGTTGTACCTGCGCGGTCGGCTCGAATCTTCAACCGATGGAGAAGCTTGGCTCTTTTTGGGAGACGGAGCTTGGATCAGTCGAGCCTGGTTACGTCAAGAACTCCGGCGATCGCGAACGGCTCAACAAATTGTGATTCTCGATTGTCCGGGGGCGACCTCGATCGAGGATTGGATCGAGGATCTCAAATTTGCGTCTGGTCATGGTCAGTGCATTCTCGCCTGTGCATCGCCGCCAGATGAGCCAGAATTATTCTCTCAAGTTTTGCTAGAGGTGTTGGTTGCGACTCCTGCTCAAACGGGATTGTCGATGGCAGGATTGCTCGCAAGGCTTCAGACGAATTTAGATGGCTTGGGATTAACCTGCCACCTTTGGCTTTCGGGAACACAGGGATTGATTGAGATGTTGCCGACTGAAATCGAAGCCCAAACCGTTCAGCGATCGCTCACGGCTGCCCAGGACGATCGAACATCAACAATTTCTGAAATTCCGTTGACCGAATTGGTCGAGCAGATTACACCCTTATTATTAAAATTCATCGGGCCGATCGCGCCAAGCTTACTCGAACAGGTTGTAAATTCACTTGAAGAATGGGATTTTCAATCGCTCATTCGCACCTTATCTCTACATCTTCCGGCTAAATATCGCACGCCATTTGAACAAGAGGCAAATTTATTACAAACAACTGCCAGAACTTCTAATGCAGTTGAACCCATCCAGTCATTGAGTTCTGATCCAACCGACCCCGATGAAGCCAGTTCGATCGCGCTGCCGAAACAGCTTGATCAACTCGTTGATCAAACGGTTGCATCTTCTTTATCAACCAAACAGATGGCAGAGATTGAGCAATTCCTGCTGAAACTCGTTGGACCGATCGCACCGACTTTACTCGGTCAACTCTCACCCGCTGCTTGTGAACCGACCGTGATGATAGAAGAGCTTTCAGTTTATCTATCCGCAACACAACAAACCAAGTTAACCGACAAAATTAGTGTAATGATGCAATCGTCCCCTGCTCAAGACTCTCAGTCGAGCCAAGCGAAAGGCGATGAAGGGGCGACCCGATCGCCGAATCGAACTGAAGCAGACACCAGCGATCGTATGGTCGATAATCAGATGATCAAAAGCTGTGAACAGGAACTCACGCGCTTGATTGGCCCGATCGCGAAGTATATTGTGACTGCAAAGCGGGATCTAGAAAATCAAGTTTCTCTCACAACTTTTGTAGAAATTTTGATTGCAGAGATTCCTGATGCTCAGAAAGCAAAAGAGTTTCGGCAGAAGATGTTGAAGAATTGAGGATTACTTCCGCTTGTTGAGAAGATTCATCGAGATTTCTAAACTCGACTTCATTCGATTAAAAGCAGCGGCTAATGCTCCGATTTCATCCTGGCTGTTTTGCTCAAACTCAATGTCCATTTGTCCCATACTGACGGCTTCCGCAGCATTTGCCATGCGCCGAATCGGACGAATGACAGAGCGTTTTAGCAAGGTGTTAATCAGCAGCACCAGCGCCAGAAAAACCCCGGTCAAAATCGCCATCACGATCGCCAGCGATCGCCAAGCATTATTGATCACTTCGCTTGCAGGAACAGCAATAATCTGAGTCGCAACAACATCGTTGAGCTTCCAGCCAAACCCATTGTCAGCCCCATAAGTTGTGATTTGACTTTTTGGCGCTCTGGCGGGAGTCGAGTGGCACTGTAAACAGCTTTCCTGTTTCACCGCGAGCGGACGCGCGATATAAAAGACTTGACCCCCTGGCAGATCGCGAAATCCTGAAATCTCTTTCGTGTTCGGCTCTTTTTGAAATCGCTCGACTAGGGATGTTTCAAACACATCGGCTTTGTCGCGGGTATTGGTCGGGTTCAGCGTTGCTTCTTTATAGAAAAAATCTTTGTACTCATTGTTCTCGCGGAAGCGCTGAAAGACTTCGGTGGCGGCGTAGGCAGGTACAGTTTCAGCAATGAAGGTCGGATCAGTGTCTAGGCGGGACTTTAGCAACGGTTGGATCTTTGTGCTGGTATAGTCGCGCACCGAGTTCATTGATTGAATCAGCATCAAAGATTTAGAAGTGACTTCTCCTCTGGCTCGGTTTTCTAGCACCTGCGACAGTGCCACACTACTTAACAGTAATCCAATCAAAAAGGCGGCTGCTAATAGCACATTAAATTTAGCGCCCAGCTTAAGTTTTTGTAAGACCATGATTCAGTCTACCTCACAGGCATTAAGAAAATGTTGAAGTTTATTGAGCGGAGGAAGTGTGGCGATTACCGAATGATTTCTTCCTAAAAATAGCGAATTTCTATACACAATCCAACTAAGTGCTACAAACAGTTACGGTTCACAAAAAGTTAGGCTCAAGCTTTGACGAGCTTGAACGCGCATCCTGCACTATGAAACAATAACAGTGATTGACAAATTAATTAAATAATGGCGATTAGAATCTCCCGGCGTTCGGCTTTAATTCTGTTATTTCTATCAAGTTGTGGTATCGGATCGCGATCGATGCAAGGCATTCAGTTAACGATCGGAACGGTGAGCTATGGGGCGACCAATTCACCGAAGCGGTACGATCGCTTTCAACGCTATCTTGCTGAGAAACTGCAAGCGGTGGTGCAATTTGAGCCTGCATTCAACGAGCGTAAAGCCTTAGAGCGATTGAAGTCGCAGGCTTGGTCACTGGTGTTTGCACCCCCCGGACTGGCTGCGATCGCAATGACACAATATCAATACACGCCGCTCTTTCCATTGATTGGTGTGAATAATTTACGCTCCGTTCTGATTGTTCAAAAAGACAGTTCTCACTCCGATCTACAATCCTTAGCAGGTAAAAGATTAGCGATCGGACAACCGGGATCAGCGACAGGCTATTACTTTCCGATCTTTAATCTTTACGGCTTGACTTTGAAAGAACTGTTTGTGACTCCCACCCCAAAAGCGGTATTGGAAGCGGTCGCACAAGGACAAGCGGATGCGGGCGCAGTGTCACTTGAAGAATTCAATCTTTACAAAGCGCAATTGAGTCCGGCAGAGTTCCGCATTTTGTACAATGATCCCCACAAAGTTCCAGCGGGTGTTGTGTTGGTGAGTCCGAGTGTCGATCGCACTTTGCAAGAATCGGTTCGCAAAGTTTTGAGTGAGACTCCTTCTGTGATTGCCGAAGAAGCGGGATTTGTTCCGACTGGCTCAATTCCTGACTATCAGTACATGATTTCTGTGGTCGATCGAGTGCGATCGATTTTTCCGGCTGACCGCGATGAAGGGACAGCGTTGCTGGCACAGAAACCTGTTCGATTATTTACAAGCGGGAATCAAACTGCACCTCAAGTTGTTTCACCTTCTCCTGAATCGCGAACTGCTTCGCCTGCTTCAGAAGCTCCTGCATCCGAGCCTGTTGCTTCGCCGACCGCAAACTCTTCTCCGTACCCTGGCTCGCCTTGAGCGCTCTCCAATCGTTCATCATCCATCTCCAGCAGTTGCTTGTAATACTTCTTACGACTTGAGCCGAAAGGCTATGCAGGCAGTCACAAATTCTTGGTACTTTTTTGAGAAACTCGGTATAGTTTGAACACTAATTCTTGTCCAGTTTTTGAACCATGCGATCTCGGCAAAGCATTCTTGAAATCTTTTCTACGTTTCTCCAATTTGAGAGCGATTCGGCAACTCGATGGGTTTCAGATGCGCGATTGCGCCGCAAAACGCAGCAGTGTCTCGATCAAGAAAGCGCTCAAGAGCTTTCAGAAATGGTTTGGTCGTTGTATTGGCATAAACTGTGGCAAGCAGACAGCGATCCATTTGCCGTTGCCCATCTATCTGCGTACTTGCAGGAAGTGTGCTACTGGTCTGCTCGAAAACTGGCATTGAATATGGGCAGTAGTCAGTCGTTGGCAGATTTTTTTCAAATTGCGATCGCCAAAATTCACCGAGTCCTGCAAGGATTTAATCCGCAGCAGAGTTCAGGACTTAAACGCTATGCCAGTCTTGCGTTTAGTAATGTAATAAAAGATACATTGCGTTTACGCCAAGAAGTTGATATCTGTACAGATTGGGCGTTATTGCATAAGTTAAGCCATAAACGATTTGTCGAGTCGTTACAAAATTTTGGGCTGGATTCATCGACGATCGCAGCGCGAATCTTTGCATGGCAGTGTTTCAAAATCATCTATGCTCCAACGCAAGGGAAAGGCGCGCGGAAATTAGCAAAGCCGGATTCAGCGATATTTGAAGCAATCTCGGAGCTGTATAATCGCGACCGCGTTGTTACTTTAGGCACAACTGCTGAAGCGTGTAATCCAACCGTATTAGAACAATGGCTGACCACTTGCGGTAAAGCAGCGCGGTCATACCTTTACCCCTCGCTGATTTCGGCTGACAGTCCACAACCCGGCGCTGAGAATACCGAACTGCTAGACAATTTTGAATCTACTTTTCAAGAATCGAATCTCAGCCAAATTATTGAGCAAGAAGAAGAAGACAGTCGGCAACAAACGCGATCGCAGCTCAATGCGATTTTATTGAGATCGCTCGTCAAGCTCGATCTGCCCGCTCAACGTTTACTCCAGATGTATTATGGCAAGGCGATGACACAGCAAGAAATTGCAAAAGAATTAGACACAAAACAATACACAGTTTCAAGACGACTCACTAGTTTGAAACAAACCCTATTGCAAACCCTCGCGGAATGGAGCCAGACGGCACTGCATCAACCGCTAAACTCAAACGTATTGTCTACTATGAGTACGATTTTGGAGGAATGGTTGAAGCTGCATTACAGTCATCCAGATCTTCCGTCCTAACGCTGAAGCGAGTTTTGAGGCAAATCCTATGTCTTTTCCTGGTACGTCACCGATGATCGATGACACTCCCCAACTGCAATTCGAGATTCCGAGTGATGCTTTGTACCAGTTTGGGCAACAGCAAGCATTTACGACCGATGGGATTCGCTGGCAAGCGGCACTGAATCAAGCCAGTTTGCAAGCCTTACTGCCTTGGGTGCAAGAATTTGCGCCAAATGCGCGCCTCTGGACAAATTCACCTGCGCTCTCTAGCTTTTGGGAAGTCGTCAACGGTGGTGCGATCGATTTCAACGGGCATCGCCTAGTGGTGATTCCAACGGCTGCGATCGATCATAGTGAACTGCGAGTGCCGCAAGAATGGGTCGATCTTCCCAGTTGGGCAGGGGACTATTATGTGTCGGTGTCGGTGAATTTAGACGACGACGAAATACAAGTTTTGGGATATGCTACGCATCAAACCTTAAAGCAGCAAGGTCAGTATGACTCGATCGATCGTACCTATCACTTAGATGAGGCGGCGCTGATTCCAGATACAAATGTGATTTGGATTGCACAGCGGCTTTGCCCGGATGAGGCTTTACGATCGGAGCTTGCACCCTTGCCCGCACTCTCGATCGAACACGCTGAAAATTTACTCACGCGGCTAGGAACTACGGTTGTGGTTGTGCCTCGTTTAGCAGTACCCTTTCAGCAGTGGGGCGCATTACTGGAGCATAGTGGTTGGCGACAGCGCTTGTATCAACGACGCTTGAATTTACCAGAACAATGGTCAGTGCAACAATGGCTTCAGAGCGGGATTTCCACACTAGCAGAACAATTCGGCTGGGGAACAACAGAGATGCAGTCAAATCTCGCCTGGGCGCGTGGATCAGAGATCGGTTCGCAAAAGGCACTGCTGCGACAATTATCGATCGCAGGAAAGCCCTATGAATTAAGAGTGTTTCAAAAGAGCGACGATGTGTGGCGCTTTGAGTTGCAGAGTACATCAGGTGCATTGATTCCAGGCGGTTTCAAGCTGCGATTACTCACAGAAGATTTGATGCCGTTTGAAAATAACGAAGATGTGGCAATTAATCCGATCGACTGTCTCTATCTCGAAGTTCGTCTAAATCCGGGAGATGCGTTAGTTTGGGAGACAGAACCGCTGCCGGAAAACTACGATCGCGAAATTCTCTGCTTCTAATCAAGCAAGAGTTCGATCAATCTGCCTCAAAAACAAACAGTCGAGTGAACTTTATTCGCTCGACTTCTTCTGATGCATTGCAGTGACATCGCTTCAAGGAGATCGCTGTAATTTCTGTAAGCGTAGGTTCGCTTCCTCGATTTGTTTCTGAAGCAGCGTTAAGTTTGCTTCCATGCTTCTTTTCTGAACCTCTAATACTTCTGTTTCTTTGCGTAACCGCGACATTCGCGCTTGATGATCTGCGCTTCGTCCGGGTTGGTAAATCAGTCCTAAATAAACCGTGACATTCGACGCATCAAGGGTATTCGTGCCCACAGTTAGATTTATACCAAAGTCGTTTTCGGTATTGACAAACGCATTCGGTAGATTTTGTAAGGGGTAGATATTTGGAACTTGAATCGTAGTGTTGTTCACACTATTGACCGGGACTTGCGGATTCGATTGCAGCACTTGGTTAAACGTGGAGTTACTGCCAACGCTGCTGGTTTGGTTACTCGTAGCAGTTTGTGCAAGACAAAAAGGACTGTTGATCACCGATGCGATCGCAAGTCCAGAAGTTACAGAAACACAGGTCGTAATGAGACGATTCATTGTCAGAAAATAAAGAAGTTGATTTTATTGTTAGGGAAGCGATTCAAAAACCAGCAAGAAATCAACGATCGTTTAAGAATTGAGTTACGATCGTTGACTTTATGAAGCTAGCGAACGGTCACGATCAAACGGTGGTTGAAAATTCCTGAGCCGCTCGCTTGCTGGGAGACTTGAGTGCCTGCACCGGAAAACTCAATCCGAAGCGAACCGCGTGCGGGCTGATACTTGCCGGAAATATCGATCGTCTTCGTTCCGCTGGATAGATAGGGAGCCAGATTCACCACAGTCCGCGAACCCTTTAGAGATTGAATGACTTGGTTTCCGATTTTGATCTGTCCATTCAATTGCCCCTTCGCGATCGCGACTGTTAACCAACAAGGGCGTTTGAGCGAGGTCGTGTTCAGTGTCACCGCGGTACGCTGAGTACTGTTTGTTTGAATGATCTTTGACGAGGAGTAAATTGAAGAGCTAGGAGCGTTCAGCACCATTGTTTTTCCTCCAGATTGAATCACCATACTGTTGTTGCGAATCTGGAGCGAAGTTTGAGCAAAACTGCTCTGGCAGGCAAACAGCGAGAGTGCAACGAACATTCCAAAACTCGATCGAACTAAAACTTGTGACTTCATAACGATTACTCCAAAATAGACTGGAAAATTCAGGAGATTGGGTGAAGTCGCTCCTGAATTTTAGAACTTATTTTTAAGTGCGATCGAATTAACTTGCATTCGTTTGCGGAATGCCGCTAAAGGTACGATTCATAAACGTCGGATCGAGTGCAGGACTATAAACATCAACCTGGGTATTCACCGGAATTTGAATGGTCGGACCGCCAATTCCTGGAACATTGGGAACATTCTGCATTCCGTCGGTGATCGTAGATTGACTCTTGCGAACTTGAGTCGCTGTACCCGGAGTGACTGCCGTTTGCGAATTTGTCGTCACTGCCGCCCCCCCAACACATCCGCCATTTGTAGCCATGCCAACGTTATTTTGCTGAGTGGAAGGGGTTTGAGAGCCATGAATCGCCAACTGATTCGAGACATCTAACATCACACATTGAGCCGAAGCAGACGAAGTGAATGAAGGCGCAAACGGGAGTAATGCAGCCGCAGAAAGAAGACCAAACGACAGTGACTTAAGCATGAGTGTAACTCCAGAATAAGAGAGTGAGGAACTTGCCGATTTTTAAGGAATCGGCAAACCTGAGCGTGTTAGTGCTGATCAACGATCGCGGTTGAGCCATTCCCCTGAACACTGGAATTTCCAACGCCATACTGATCTACAGTTTGCTGATTGCCTTGCAATACAGTTGCGCCATTGATGCCAGAAGGGTAATACGGATAGTAGGGATAGCCCGCGCTGCCTTGAAGGACATTTGCAGTACTGGAATTGCCTTGAATCGAAGTGTTTCCATATCCTTGCTGAGTCACACCTTGCTGATTCGTTTGCACTACAGTCGCGCCATTGATTCCAGTCGGGCAAGGTGCAACGAAGCACTGCACGCCGTAAGGATAGCCCCCTGCTTGAGTTACGACTCCGGTTTGCACATTGCCTTGGATTGCGACATTTCCGCTACCGACTTGGGTTGCATTCTGATCTGAAGTTTGAATCACAGAAGCTGCATTTTGAGCAAACGCAGGAGCAGCAGCGAATCCACAAACAGACGTGAGCAATGCTAAAGCACAGAACTTAATGGATTTGACAGACATGATAAGAGCTTCCTTTTGTGAATGAGGTTGATGTGAGATGCCGATTTTTAAGAGTGAGGCGAATCGGCAAAACCTCGATCGAGGCGAGAAATTTAGTGTTGTACGACCGTTGCATCCGTAGCGTTGCCTTGAACTGATGTGTTTGCACCACCAAACTGGAACGCACCTTGATTGCTACCTTGAATCACGTTGGCTCCATTCACGCCAGGAACCGGATAGCCAGGGTACCAAGCGGGTGAACCTTGGGTAACAGTTGCAGCGGTGCTGTTGCCTTGAATGCTCGTGTTGTCATAACCAAGCTGCCCTGCTTGCTGACTGTTGCCTTGCACGACGTTCGCGCCGTTAATGCTGCCGTAAGGGAAGACATAGGGTGAACCCGATTGAGCCACATCAGCCGTTTGCATGCTGCCTTGAACCGAGACGTTTCCAATTCCTGCTTGCTCTGTGCCTTGGTTGGAGTTTTGAACAACAGAAGTTGCGTTTTGAGCGAAAGCAGGAGCGGTCATGAGTGCAGCAGAGAGTAAACCGAAGAAAGAGGATTTGATTGCTTTTACAGTTGCCATGATTGTTGTCCTTTCTGATAAATAAGGTGTGTTTCCTGAGAGGCTTTTAGCGCTTCACTTTTCTCTACGACTCACTGTTCGATTTATGCAGTACTGAATCATTTGGTCTAATTTGTATGACACATTCAGCGTTGTCTGCGTTGTCGAAACTATTGTTGAACTTGTGCTAAACTTGTTCGTTCTAGCGAGTTAAGGTTGAGTGTTTTTTGCTTTTCCCTCTCACACTCTGCACTACGACCCTTCCAATCGGCTTATGCAGCGATCGCTAGATTTTTCCCAAAAGATTTCTCGATTTAATCACGTTAAACCTTTGCTGTATCGGTCTTACGGAATTTCAGGAAAAAGGTTGCATCATTCTAAAAATCAGCTCTGTATTCGTTAATTTGCATAAAAACGTGGCTTCACTCGCATGAACAAGAAGAAGCGGGTCACTCATCTCAACTTTGCTTCAGTGATCCAGCCAGTCATTCACACAGGAGGTTTCAATGGTAGAGCATCGGGCAGGAGATGCCTTTGTCAAAATCGTCTATGCCAAAGTGCAGTCCAACGGTAGAACTGAGATGGTTCCACTCAAGCTCTATGTCGATGGCTCACTCGAACACATCACAGCATCGCTCTTTTCATCACCCGAATCAGAGGTGACGGCTCAAACTTTATTAGGCAATCGCTATCTAGTGCAGCGAGTTCTCGGTCAAGGCGGATTTGGACGAACTTATCTTGCTGCTGACCAGCATCGTTTTGAGGAACTCTGTGTAGTGAAAGAGTTTCTACCCCACAGCATAGAAGACAGCGATCTTCAGAAATCTCGTGAGTTGTTTGAGCGAGAAGCTAAACTTCTGCACGAGATTGATTATCCTCAGATTCCAAAGTTTCTGGCGTACTTTGAGGAGATGGGGCATTTGTTTCTCGTTCAGGAATATGTGAACGGTCGGAACTATGCTTCATTGCTAAGAGAACGTCAGCAGCACAATGCAGCATTTTCTGAAGTAGAAATCACTCAATGGCTCAAAGATCTGCTTCCAGTCCTGGAGTACATTCACGATCGTAATATCATTCATCGCGATATTTCACCCGACAACGTTATGCTGCATCAGGATCAAAACGTTCCGATGTTGATTGATTTTGGAGTCGGCAAACGAACGATCGAACAATTACAGCGATCGTCTGATTCGAGAAAGCATTCGATCGTGGGAAAAGTTGGCTATGCACCGCACGAACAGCTTTGGATGGGACATTGTTTTCCCAACAGTGATTTGTATGCTTTGGCAGTGACGGCGATCGTATTGTTAACCGGGAAACAGCCGAAGGAGCTGATGGATTCTCGCACGTTTTTCTGGCACTGGCAGCAGTTTGTTCAGGTCAGCGATCATTTCGCGCAAGTTCTTAACACGATGTTGAGCGATAAACCGAATGAGCGTTATTCAACGGCTAAAGAAGTACTGGCAGCATTAGAATCCTCTGATACAACAATTGTGAGTGAAGCTCCCGTGGTAACAACCGCGAGCCGACCTGCGATCGTTCAACAATCAATTAGTGCTTTATTGATTGAGCAATGTGAGCGAGAGTTAGTGAATTTCATCGGACCCGTTGCCCAATTTTTGGTTCAGGAAACACTCAAAAATGCTGCCTCATCAGAAACATTCATTGCTGCATTAGCAAAGCAAATTCCTAATCCTCAGCACTCGATCGAGTTTCAACGTAAATTATCACGACTGTAAGTTCTATCTGTGCATAAGCTTATTTTTCAGGTCGTAGTGAGCGATAGAAGCCATTTTAATCACTTTGCAAAAGAGGTACATATCCATGTCTAAGCCGCTTCAAACTTTGATCAAATTCGGTGGAATGCTAACTGTCTTGTTTAGCGCCACAACGGTTAGTCCACTAAAAGCTTCAGCACAATCTCTTCTTCCCGACATCAATCTTCTAGAAGGTGGGCAAATCTGTCTTGCACTTTGCGCTTCACCTCGATCGACAGTTCCACCTTCCCAATCCCTACCCCTTTCTAATCAAGGACTCGGTGCTTTACCTTCACAAGTGATGCAACTACCGGGTCAAGTCCTTCAGCTTCCCCAACAAATCCTATCGCCTCAAGGCTCTCAAATTGTGCGATCGAACCCCCCCGTCATACCGAACAACCCGCCAATGATGCCACCTGGCAATCCGCCATTCGTTCCACAAGGAAATGCACCCGTCCCATCTCAACCAATGCAGCCCAGTCAAGCATCTCGCCCAAGCTTTCTACAAAAAATTGCGCCTGTACTACCGCAATTGATTCAGCAATTCTCAAGATAAGCCATTTCTCAAGATAAGCCATTGGGACAGTGCGATCGTATTGTCCCTTTCTACTTTGCATAAGCTGAGTCACCGAGTCGTAGACAAAATTGCACAGAGTGATCGAGAGGAATGCTGCCATGATTAGTACTGCTCATCAAACAACGGTTGTCAGCCAGACACAGCCCTTTATCGAACTCAACAACCAAGGCGAGATTTTACGATTTCAACTTGAAGCAGCAGAGTACCGATTTGGGCGCGATCTCGTTTGGTCAGATCTAGAAGTTCCTCAGATCGGGTGGGAAGTCTTATCCAGACAACAAGCAATCCTTCAGCGTGAAGGTGAGAACTATCGAATTTATGATGGCGATCGCGGAAAGGTTAGCCGCAATGGACTTTTTATCAATCACACTCGTATCTCTGCTGAAGAAGGCTATTTGTTAGAGCATGGCTCTCAACTCACGATCGGACAAGATCCAAACAATCACGTTGTTTTAACTTACTTCAATCCTGCCAGTAGCCCAACCATTACACCCAGCAAACAGCGCCTGAATCTAAAACAGCTTCGTGAGTTTCCGGTAGAACTTGGACGAGATCCTGATCCCTTGCGTTACTCGTCGATGAAATTGGATTCTCCGATCGTTTCTCGTCGTCATGCAACGATCTCCCCCACGCGCGACGGTCGCTACACGCTGCAAGATCTCAGCACGAATGGAACCTTTGTAAACGGGCAACGAGTAGATCGCTTTGTTGAACTGCACGATGGCGATCGTATTCGGATTGGTTCGTTTACAGTGTTGTACGAGCGCGGCAGTTTAGAACTGGTCGATCGAGGAAATGAAATTCGACTCGATGCCGTTCATCTGGTTCGCAAAGTGAGCGATAAACAAGGCAAAGAACGAACGATTTTGAGTGACGTGTCTTTGTCGATCGAGCCTGGGCAACTCGTAGCCTTAGTCGGAGGAAGCGGAGCCGGAAAATCAACGCTGATGAAGACCCTGCTCGGCATCGAACCGATTACATCGGGAGCCGTTTATCTGAATGGAGCAGATCTTGAACAACAGTTTGATCTTTACAAATCCCAAATTGGCTATGTGCCTCAAGATGACATTATTCACAGCAATCTCACGGTCGAAGAAGTTCTAAGCTACGCCTGTAAGCTACGCCTACCCACTGACACAAACGTTCAGACCGTCATCGATCGCACGTTAGAACAAGTGAAATTAAGCCATGTTAAACAGACCTTTGTGCGTGATTTAAGTGGGGGACAGCGCAAACGAGTCAGTATCGGTGTGGAATTGCTTGCTGATCCAAGATTATTTTTCTTAGATGAGCCGACATCAGGACTTGATCCAGGATTGGATAAAGAGATGATGAGCTTACTGCGTGAGCTTGCGGATCAAGGACGGACAATTATTCTAGTCACTCATGCCACTGCAAATCTGGAAATCTGCGATCGCGTTGCTTTTATGGGGCGCGGCGGCAAGCTTTGCTATTTTGGTTCACCTCAGAACGCTTTGAAATTTTTCGAGATGCCCTCGAATGACCTGAAGTATTTTGCTGATATCTACATCAAGCTCGATCGAGGGAGAACAAAGCAAGAGGTGCAAGCCACCGTTGAACGATGGGCAACTAAATTTAAAAGTACCGTTGCTTACCAAAGTGAAGCCATTCTACCTGCTTCTAAGCCAAAATCACGGGTTCATACCGCTGCGAAGCGACCGAATTTCTCTTGGATTCGGCAACTCGGATTATTAAGCCAACGCTACGGTCAATTGATTTTACGCGATCGTATCAGCTTGCTATTAACGCTGCTCACAGGTCCGATTGGAATCACTTTGATCCGTCTTGCGATCGCAGGTAAAACTCCCCTGATTCAAGTTTCACCCGCTGAGGCAATGCAAGCTTCCCTAGCGCTGCGAACTCTATTTATCTTTAGTTGCATTGCAATCTGGGTTGGAATTTCTTGTGCAGCTCAAGAAATCGTCAAAGAAGCCGCAATCTATGCACGTGAACGGCTAGTAAATTTAAGTTTGGTTTCTTACTTGGGATCAAAACTGCTGATTCGATCCGCAATTGCTCTACTGCAAACCATTTTAATTGTGGTTGCGATCGCTCTCAATTTTCAGGCACCTGAGCCTAAACTACTGATGTGGGGAATCGGCGCAGGAATGACAACCTTTCTGACTTTGTTGAGCAGTATTTGCTTGGGATTGATGTTATCTACCTTTGCTAAGAATGAGAATGAGGCAAACAATGCCTTGCCATTGATTATGATTCCACAGATCATCTTCTCCGGAGTGCTGTTTGAACTAGGAGGATTACCTGCAAAGTTTGCTTGGCTTTTACTCAGCCGCTGGTCTGTTGGAGCATATGGCGCGATCGTCGATGTAAACGCGATGATTCCACCTGCGATCAACTTGCCAGGACACGCGCTGATTCTGCAACCGATTCAACCTAACGCCATGTATGAAACAACTTGGCATAACTTAGGGCTGAATTGGAGCTTGTTAATTCTGAGTAGCTGCATTTATCTTGCGATCGCATTCATTCTGCAAAAACGTAAGGACATTGTGAGGCGCGCGCGTTAAGGATCGCGGATTAAATAAGGCCCAGAATTATGGGTTGTGTCGCAAAAATGGTAGGGTAGGGAAGCCCAATTTTCAGTTGTGTCGCAAATATCTTTTAGTGACAAATGGGGGTATTGATGCTCCTATAGATGTCAAGTCTTTTTTGTGTTCTAAGAACGAATCAATTCAGTCACCTCAGGAGCCGGCTGTGGTTTACGAATCAGGTGATAAATCTCCCGCGCCACATAACGTTTGAGACAGCGGATGATCTCTCGTTTGGACAACCCTTGTGCGGTGCGACGGGCAACGTAGTCCTAGGTCGGTTGATGCCATCGCAGTCGGACAATCACCACCCGAAACAGGGTGGCATTCGCCTGACGGTTGCCGCCTCAGTTTAAGCGATGGCGCTGGGTCTTGCCGGAGGACGCTGGAATCGGACAGACCCCGCACATCTTGGCAAATGCAGCTTCGGAATGGACGCGCTCGGCGTTATCACCAAAGGTGATCAGCATCTCGGTCCTCCGTATCCGTTCCAATGCCAAACGCTTGCACTAATTCTGGAGCTGCTGCTTGAGTGAGCTTTGTGAGGTGCTGGGTATGCGCTTCGATTTCCGCATGTAACTGTGACCACCGATTTGCCATTGCAACCAGGGCATAGCGCATTGCAGCCATCGGTGTATCAAGTGGGTACTGTCAACTTAATGAGAAAAACCCAGAATTAAGTACAATCGTTCCGCTACGATCACGATTTGTCTAATTTACGCGGCAGAGTTTAGGCAAGCAACCTCTCGCCAATCCTCAAATCGTTGGCG
>JAESFQ010000160.1_pt1 | contig 24024 bp, 31 predicted proteins | sample 9269431 | NCBI WGS metagenome assembly JAESFQ01 (sample SAMN14502588, study PRJNA617103) | algae metagenome | isolation source: Plectolyngbya sp. WJT66-NPBG17 and co-occurring heterotrophs from well... | place: USA: Mojave Desert, Joshua Tree National Park, California | collected 2006-08-06 | reverse complement strand
TTCCAGAGTTGGCTGCTGGGCTGCGATTTGGTCGACGTCGGGCTCGATTGGTTCTTGTCGTTGCACTGGTTGCTTTACTTCTTCTTCAAATAGGTGAGCTGAGCTTTTGCCCCGGTTTTCTAGGACGAAGGCTAGACCCAAGGAGTGTCTACCAGTACTGCCGTAGGTGGTACCGGGTTCGATAGCCTCTTCCCTTTCCTCTGTCTCCCCAGCCTTGTCTGCCCAAAATACTTCCCCTTCGAGCAATCTCTTCGCGGTTCTGTATACCGTGCCACTAACTGGAATCAGTTTGTTCCTCGCGTCCATAGTGGCGTTGACCTGCAGTCGACCGCTTGCGTGACCGATTGTGATGGCACCCTCCATCAAAGGCTCGGGGGCCAGCATTTGCTCGACAAGAGTTCCGGGAATACGCGCCGCAACTGCTGATGTTAATGCAGCAGTCAGGGGAATGGCTCGATGAGGCTGGGTATCTGAGAGGAAGCGGATGACAATGTCCATCTGTGATGACTTGAGTGTTTTTCCTGACAACACGGAGTGCGAAGATGACTGTGATATGAGACCGATCTTAGGAATGGTACGAGGAACCTGATCTTCGGTGGGCGCGATACCCATGGCGACGGCAGCGGCTTTACGTATGTCTTCGAGCAAGGCAAGCTTTTCTGGAAGCCTGTTGAAATCATTGGGTAGGATGGTGCCATCCACACCGACATCATCTGCTCGAATAAAGACCGCTGGATTCGCACCATCTACACATGACACCCTATAGCCCCCAATGTTGTCTACTCTCCTGCCAGTTGGCAATACTCTACCAGTCTTGCTGCCGTATGGATGTTTAAAATCCAACTTGATCTTTGAACCATTCCCGGTCACGCCGTCAATCTTGTAGTCGCCCACGACCGCAGCTTGTGCTCCGATGACTTCGAAGGTAGAGTCGATCAGCTTCCCAGTGTTTGTGTTCCGTATCTTGACAGTGACCTCTCCATCGCCTTGGGCGTATATTCTGGATGGGAGGAGACCAGCATTGTAAGCATAAGGACCAATTGCACTGCTCATGTTTCCACAGTTGCCTGCGACATCGACTTCATCGTTTTCAATGCCCAAGCCAACAAAAGTATAATCAATGTCCAGTTTTGGCTCATCCTCAGCCAGCTTCGCCTCTTGAGTTTGTGCAACCTGCGCGCTCTCACGGGCTGCATCAATGCCCCCAAATCCTGTTCGGAAACGTGTGGCTTTCCCAGGCAAAGGAACTCTCTTCCCGTAGGGTTCTACGAGGCAAATCTTGCTAAGACTTGATATGCCCGCGCCCATGCCATCAAGTTGCCGCCCATAGGGATCGCCACTTCCCATAATCTGGCGGAAGATAGTCGGCCATCTTGCGCGCTCTTTAGGTAAAGCGTGCGGCTGTATGATCACGGCTCGCGATGTGCCTCCGCGGTAGTAGGCCGCCTCGATAGGCTTCTGGATTGTCGCAGACGGCGGAACGACGTCATGTCTCGAAACAAACGAACGTATACGGAGGGAGAAAATTGGCGAAGGACGCATTACGCATCATGGCATTGACTCGGAGAAAAGCACGTCAAAGGTCCATGCGATGGACGTATGGCAAATTGTTCGGAAAGGATCCGACCTCGGGACGGAAAGAACTGGACCCTGATGGAAGCACAGGCATTCGTCACAATTTTCTCAATCATCTTCGACATCATCACATCACACATCGAAACTACACTTTCGCCTTCCTTTGAACCTTGCATCTCCTGCTTCGTTCTACATTACACACTACGCCATGTTGCAAAGAACCATCCTCCGCGCCTCAAGACAGCAGGCTGCCCGCTCAATACGGCCATTTGCGCCACTACGTCAACAAGCACCCATCACACGAGCAGTAGCCACACCAGCTATCCGGTGGTACTCGGATGCTGCGCCCACAAAAGAGGGAGAGGCTGCTGAGAAGAAGGAGGATGCGCCACCCGCAGAGAACAATGAGGCGACACAGTTGAAAGAACAGCTAGAGAAGAAGGACAAGGAAATCGTTGATCTAAAGGTATGCTTCGATGCTGCCTAGATGCATAAAGATAGCAAACTAATACCTAATGACAGGACAAATACCTCCGTTCAGTGGCCGACTTCCGCAACCTTCAAGAACGCACTCAACGTGAAATCAAGGCCGCAAAAGACTTCGCCATCCAGCGCTTCGCCCGTGACCTCGTAGAATCCGTCGACAACCTCGACCGCGCCCTTGGCACCGTGCCAGAAGAGAAGCTCAAGTCGGATAACGCCGACCTAATTGCTCTGCACGACGGCATTAAGATGACCGACACCATCCTCATCAACACACTAAAGAAGCACGGCTTGGAGCGATTCGATCCTAGTGAGTCGGCAGAGAAGTTCGACCCGAACATCCATGAGGCCGTTTTCCAGGCGCCGCAGCCCGATAAGGAGGATGGCACTTGCTTTCACACACAGCAGAAGGGCTTCAAGCTCAACGGACGGACACTGCGACCCGCCAAGGTTGGCGTTGTAAAGAACGCTTAATCACATCATTAGAAGCAAGATGAGCTTCATTCTACGCGAACCAGGACTTCTGTCGGTGCCGCCACGATCTTATTCACATGTGTATGACTACTTCGGTTCGGCTCCTTTGTTAGTTGGCTGCTCTGATCTGGCAAGCTACATTGGGGACATGGCGTTTTCGCGTTTTGTCACCAAGGCACATTTTTTGTTTCCAATGGACAAGTGTACATATATTCCCCTCTCAGACGCATCTTGGAAAAGTTGAGCAAGCATGATGATGACATGGCTTTGCGTATACTGTAATATTAGATATGACGACCCACGAGCAATGGATCAAGCTCAAAGAGCAAGCAAAGCAATTTGAATGCAACTGCATCAACACAACTCACTCTCGATAGCGATTCACTACTCTGTCTGTTTCGTGTCAAATGCCAATCTTGGAAGACAGGTACTGCGTGTCTTTTAGCAGTTTTGCAGTCTGTTGACGCCCACCCTTTTAGAACGCCAGCCCATGCAATGTTATACACCCAAACACGCCACTCTTTCCGTCTACCAGTTCTGCCCGTAAGGCGTAGCTCCATATGGCGTGGCTCCTCCTTGCGCGGCACCACCCCACGAACTCGTACCGCCGTATCCCGGTCCTCCGACCGGGGTATATCCACCGGCGTCACCGTATCCAGCACCGTTCAATGTTGGGCTCTGTGCGCCGCCAAAGTCTTCCGGGCCTCCAGCACCGCCAGATAGTTCTTTGATAATCTCGGCAAGTTTGCGTTGCAGGATGGCGATTCCTTGGGTGACGATTGCATCGGGTTCGAGACCACCGACTGTTTCAACGTCGAAGAAGAAACGTGTTGGGGCGGCGTCGTAGTTGAAGGGTTCGTCCGGGTTGGGGGGGCCGCCGTCAAGGTTTATGCGAGCTTCGTCTTTGGGCCTGAAGAGTGTTAGAACATGTCGCTGTCCCACCTTTAGATGTTTGGAGAATCAGACATACCATTCCTTGTCCGCATCCTCCTCGTGCCAGTAGTCCAAGTGATGTAGCTTATTCGCCGGATCATACTCGAAACCAATGGCTGCACTAGGCGCCCATTTTGCGTGTTCCTTTGCAATACCCTTTTTGGCGATACACTTCATGTTGATCGCCTGGCCTCTCCTCAACTTGACAATGCAGCTGCCCGTCCCTTCTGAATCAGTGATGACTGGCTTCCCCACGTCATCGTTCGGTGTCCGAGACTCAATCACCAGATCTCGTGCATACACCTTCATAATCTCGCTGCCTGTACATTTTGCGTTCAGGGTGAGAACAACGGCGCACGAGTCACAGTAGCCTTCGCAGTCGCAGTCGCGCGAGTATAGCAGTTCTTCTACGCCTTTGGAACACAAGGGAATGAGACCGAGACGGTGGCAGACGAACTCATCGGCGAGGACGGATGTGTTATCAAAAACTTCTACGACGTCGATGGCAAGGGTGGGAATCTCGGCGAGCATCACACGGCGCAGCGAGTTGGCGGTTTCGAGATTGAAGTTCTGGACGATGAAGTTGGCGCGCTGGCTGTCGGCCTAAGCATAGCTGTGTTAGCTCGACACGTTTTGCGATAGACAAAGCGGGCGGTGTACCTGGAGGAAGCGGACGTTGATTGCGCCGCCATCTGGGTCGTAGTCCATCGCGTCGTCGTTTCAGGGAGAAGAGGGCTGTGCGCTTGTGAAGCTCGTGATATAGCCGAGGTGGTGAGGCGACTAGATTCGGAGGCGGAGAGAGACGTGTTGACGTGTGTGGAGTGTGCTGGCTAGGCTTGTCGTCGTCACGGAGATTCTTTGAGGTGAGTCTGGAGGCAAGTAGTCTAGCGCCTAGATTGTGCGCCACATCTACGCCACACCTTGGAACGAGCCACTCCACTGTGAACAGCATCGTCGTGCGGTTAGGCAAATGGCGAAATCACGCCGAAATCTCAATTACATGTAGGGTAATGCAGTTGTAGACTGACTTTGATGACAAGAAGATGTTTCGATACCCATGTTCATAAGCAACTGGCAATACTAAAGCTTCGCACAGGCGGAGTCGTAGTGACACCAACTACCGCATCACACATATCAGATGTGCGAACAAGACAGGAGACATGTACAACAATTAATGCTTTGTGAGTGTGCTCGGCGTACGCGGACCTCGAGACAGTCACGAGACAAGGCGTGACCGTCAATCAGCCTTGCTGCTGAACACGTGAGACACTTTCCGTGGGCCAAGCCTGGCTTTAACCATCACAGCAAGAATCTCGTTCGAGGAATGCGATTGGCTGCTGAACATCTCAAGCGCAAAGCGCCTATGGCTGTGTTGCAGAGTGAGCTGACTGGCAGGACAGTTGTCCTTGTCGTATGCCACCGACGTATGGTCGCATGCGTATAGCAAATGGGCAATTAACGAGTCTGGCGCCGAGCGACGACCTATTACGTGCCCAGTCGGACAAGAAAACAGCCTTGATAGAGTTGCATGCATACTGTGGAGGCCCAACATGGATAAGCCGGACACTAGCAGTGGACTTGGTGGGTAGTTTGTAAACGATGTTCTGTGGAACCAGCGAGACACTGATGGATGTTTCTTTCGTAGGCATGGGGCTGAGTGGAGGGCGACTGTGCATCAGCGAGGCTGAGGCTCTCTCCTTTTCTCTGCGTGATGTGCTATCGTCAGTTGAAATCCATCATTGACGCGTCCGCCGAGATCCGGAGACCTCCAACAGCACAGTGCGTTGAGAAGCAAGAGCGCGGGGCAGTGCAATGACGCCCAGACAATGGCGCGAAAGAACGCAAAGACATGGGACATGGACGCGGGAAATGTCATGGCCGGAGTTCTAGCCTTGGCGGATTGAGGCGGAGCAACCTTCGCTGGTTGCGTGCGGAAGCTGGAACGCCGCTGGAAGGCGAACTTTGATATAAGACACACGCTGTCATTGCTCTGCTCTTCAACTCACCACAACAACTCATCCAACAGACGAAAGAACATCTTTGCTCAACAAAAATGATCGCCAACATGCAACCTTCTCTACCCTCACCACAGCGCTCCCGCGCGTCGTCCGGGAGCAAGTCGCCACTTTCTCTCGACTTGTCAGACCTACCACCACTTGTAGAGCCATCTCCTCCTTCAAACACACTCATCATAACAGTAAGTATTAACAACTCCTCACACTCTCCGGCAAGATCTAATAGAACTTAGAACCTTCTCGCACCCGAAATCTTCCAACTATCAACTCTCACCCAGATCCGCGAAACCATAGACCAGCATGCGAAAGTACACACATGGGCGCCGCTCAAGTCCTTCCGACGCATCGTAGTATCATTCTTCGATGTCGAATCTGCGATCCAGGTCCGACAAGCGCTTGACGGCGAACAACTTATGGGCTACCGCATCCGTGTATACTTTGGCGTAAATACACCCATGAACCCCTCCGACCAGCACCTTGCACTCCCCAAATCAGACCGATTATTCTTCATTTCGCCACCGCCTTCACCACCCATGGGCTGGGAATTGAAGGAAGAGGATGCGCCAAACAAGATTGTACACCCTGAGGACCTGGCAGCAGCGCTGGCGCGGCTACATGCGAACCATGAAGCGACGTCGCCAGCGACCGACCACGGAGGCAGCCCTATTACAAGGAGGCGAACTGGCAGCACGACTGTCGTATATCACCCTGAAGATCATGGGGATTCGCCCAATCTTCCAGCCATATCCGTCGAAGACACAACGGAGACACCTGAACCGCTGACACCTATTGATGCGATGGAAGGCGTGGAGGGTCCGATCGCATCGCAGAAGGCGCAGGGCATAACAGTCAGCACTTCGAGGCCGCCGGTCGAGCTCATGCACTAGGGAGTTGTGCGACAGTTCCATTCGTTTCTTTCTCTATGTTTTCAAAAAAGCATCTTCTGTCCATAGCAACATGGCGATTGCATAGTTCCGGCGTTGGTGGTTTACTTACCTGATTTGGAGATGGCTAGATTTCGACCTGGGGAACGCTAACATCTTAGCTTCAAGGATAGTGGGGATACCTTTGGTAGGGCTTTGGTTGCGACGAGTCTAATGGGCATGGCATGGTATGATATCCCGTTCGAATAGTATGAATACGTTTAAATCTTGCACATCATCTTGCTTTGAATGCTTGGAGTATCTTGTGAACGTAAAGACAATGTCAGTCTGGCGTACCAGACTCAAAACGTGCGCATGACACTGCAATTGCTGAATACTACGGACATACTTCAAATAGTATCGTTCATGGACTTGAAATTCTTACAGTCCTGATCGCCGCGGCGGACGATGTACTAGCACAGAATATACTTGGGGAAGCCATGCTGCAAAACCAGACTTTGTGATGAGGCAGTTCTCGCATTATCAAAGTACAACAGTGCAAGTTTCTCTACAATACAGTTTATTAGTCGCGATCGCTGTCCTAAGAGTCGCGCTAGCACGTGACGCGCCCAACCCAGATTAGCGCGCACCACTCAGTTTAAGCGAAGCGGCATTTTGATAATTTCGTCGACGACCGACAACACCACGACAATCTACTAACGTTGCAGCTTCCACACACCGTCGAGACGCCGCAGTCAAGATGAAGCTCAACATCTCCTACCCCAACAATGGAACCCAGAAGCTGATCGAGGTCGAAGATGAGCGCAAGCTCCGCGTCTTCATGGACCGCCGCATGGGTCACGAAGTCCCTGCCGACAGCATTGGCGACGAGTTCAAGGGCTACATCGTCAGGATCACCGGCGGTAACGACAAGCAAGGTTTCCCGATGAAGCAGGGTGTCATGCACCCAACCCGTGTCCGCCTCCTCCTCGCCGATGGCCACTCCTGCTACCGCCCCCGCCGCACTGGTGAGCGCAAGAGGAAGTCGGTTCGCGGATGCATCGTCGGCATGGACCTCTCCGTCCTTGCTCTCAGCATCGTCAAGAAGGGCGACGAGGAGATCCCCGGCCTGACCGACATTGTCCACCCCAAGCGTCTCGGTCCCAAGCGTGCCACCAAGATCCGCCGCTTCTTCGGTCTCAGCAAGGAAGATGATGTGAGTTCTCTCATAGCTTCTTCGCCAATCCTGCTTCGCATAGCGGATTGAGTCTCGCTCATCCTGCTACCAGCAGCGCATTGAGTCTGAGCAACAAGAAGTGAGCTAGAAAGTTTGAAGGTTTGAGTTCTAATCATTGCATGTGTAGGTTCGCAAGTTCGTCATCCGCCGTGAGGTCCAGCCCAAGAAGGAGGGCGCAAAGCCCTACACCAAGGCCCCCAAGATCCAGCGTCTGGTTACTCCTCAGCGTCTCCAGCACAAGCGCCACAGGCTGGCACTCAAGCGCCGTCGCGCGGAGGCTTCTAAGGATGCTGCCGTACGTTCACCGCATACCATAACAAACAGAAGAGAGGCTAATGACAATGCAGAACGAGTACGCCCAAATTCTTTCCAAGCGCATCAACGACGCCAAGGCCGCACACGACGAGGCCCGCAAGAGGAGGGCGTCTTCTATGAAGCACTAGAGAGTTATCATGAGTTCATGATTGGGTCGTGGAATGATTATATTGGCGTCGGCACGAAAATAACGGTGTGGGCTCCTGTATCTGAATGAAAACTTCGGGCATTCTAGGGAATAGGCGCTTCTCATACCACTGACTGCTTAAGGCAGTTGTCTCAATAAACAATTGCATCACTTCACGACCGCTCCCCAACATTCTCTTACCCGGCATATCTCGCGTTCGAACGCTTCCAGATATCTTGCGACTGCGCGAAATCTTATTAGCAAACGTGTGTCGTCGGTCTATCCTCGCCTTGTTGACTATACCACTCGGTTGTATATGTTGCTTCCCGTTGTGTACAGCTGTTGCACTTCCCACAGCTCTTATTGTGCCAAAGCACGCATCCAGACCTCGTCGCTCATCACTACTTCTCACGTGTACCGTTCTTGTCATACTATGCCTTGGACACAACTACCCTCACGCTTCCAATCGCCCCTAATGATCTCGCCAGCTCTGAACGTCTTGCTCCAGTCACGGCCTTCTCTCATATTTATGATTGGTACCCGTGATTTGGGAGTCGACGAGATATGCGAAGCCCTCAATAGTACAGGCAGGATGAAGGGCCTCGAGCGAATCGATACAAATGACAGCGACGATATCATCATCAATGAATTATTCTCGACGTTGGACAAAAATCTTACCGCAAAGCCTGCACTTCTCGGCCGTTTTCCCACCAACGCCAATCTTTGGATCACTTTCTCAGAGCGCAGCAAGCACAAAGGAAAAAGGCTCTAGGCGCTAGGGGAGTAACTCATGGTCAATGTCGAAAGCAAGAGGTACAACGCTGTGAAGAAATTGATAGCTGAGCAGGAAGACGAAAGCTCGGCTCTGGGGTTCTTTGTCAGTCAATTCAGAGCTGGGAGTTATCGTGTGCGAGAAGAGGCTGAGATTGAGCAGGTGTTTATGAGAATGAAGGAAAAGGGTATTTGTGGATTAGTAGTTGAGGAAGATGATGTATATAAGGCTGTACAGGAGGTGAGGCAGAGGAGGGGTATTAGGGACGAGAGCGCATGATTTGAATTTGTTGGAAGTCAACAACTGAGGTTTGAAGGCACGAGATGGCCGGGTCTTCTTCTCAACCTGATGGGATTCTAGAGAAAGTTACGTCTTGACAATTACAGTCTTGCTGCAGGGCGACTTCGCTTGATCATCCTATTCACACGAATCAGTGTTAAACTCCCTCTTTCAAGGCATACGATACGCTTTCATGTATGACAATACTACACTGCTAACTCGAATAACTCTATAACGACCTACATGTTCTTCAGCACTTCCGACTTCCACGCCATATCCTCCTGGTCGAGGTGACGTGGTACAGACTGGATTAAAGGTTCATGTTTCTCGCTCGTGAAATTTACGTTGGGCTTAAATCTCACTACTTCCTAATTGTCCAGCTCGTGTCTCCTCCAACTAGTGCTTTCTGACGGCCAAAGTGGGAAAGAAAGAAAAGGTCATCAACTCAGTAGGTCTGAAGGCGCACGACACAAAACTTCCATGTAGCAATGCCTCTAACTGATAAACTTGTTTCGATCGGTGAGATACTGTTGTACAAAACACCTTCATTTCATTTAGCTTCTTTACAATTTCGAAAGGCACAAGCACCCATAACCACTATGATTGAAAGGCATAATTCTTCAATTTTTTGTATGTACACATGCAGGTCGTTTGTATATGCGAACCGACCGATGCTATGAATCGTAGTCTATAATGTGCACCGCAGAATGCTGACAGCGCCAAACGCCCGCCCATGTGGTATCATCCATCTCGTCGCATGCCCAGAATTGCTTCAAGCACATGCGCATCTATTTCAAGCCCCTCTTTTCTATTCCAGTTTCTTCAATTGTCGATAGACCTTTTTGTGTTGCTCCAAAAACAGGAATGTCAATACCGTATGCGGTCCAACGCGGATGAAGCTCGGGACCCAGCCCTTGAACATCCAGCGGAACCCTTCTGCTCTCATAGTGTCCTTGACGGTCTTCACCAGTCCAACGCTCTCACTGGAGCTCATGACTTTGGTCTTTATGACGTCTACCGGGGAGCATATCGTTGTAGCCACAAACCCAGCCAAGAATGATGCTGAGAAATGTGTCATGAGGTTGTCTTGCAGTGGCGTGTAGTTTAGCAGCACGCGTTTGAATCCATCGTATGTTGCTAATTGGCCAACAGTCATAAGCACGGCTCTTGACGAGTTGGGCCAAACGCCTTTCCACAGACTTGCTACCCCTTCCTCCCGGGACATTCGTATTATCCCATCAATCGCGTTTTTATATCCTCGTCGCTTTTCTTTCGGTAGTGCTGCATCGTGTTGCATCCGTACGTTCAATATATCTCCTGGGTTACCGGCAAAACCTCCAAGGAAACCTGATATGGAGGCCATGCCTACGAGCGTGAAGAACGAGGGTTTCGAATCGGCGGTCGTCATGCGGTCTTTGAGGGTTTCGTAGACACCGAAGCGTGTCATGCTATATGTCCCTTGGCGGAGCTGGGCTGCGGAAATCTGTTGTCGTATTAGAGGTCTGCATATGAGATTTGACAGATAAGAAGACGTACGCCCTTATACAGCCCCAAAGCGCCATCCGTCTTTACAACATGTTTAAACATTTGCATCATGTTTAACCGTGCGCCAGATATAGTTTGTGTTTGTAACCGGACCTGAATTCATGAGTACATACGAATTGGCGCAGGCGCTTGTGACGGTCGAAAAAGTTACCTTAACTACTCAGGGTATTAGCCATGCCTCCAATGTTACATGCAAGACCGTGAAAAGCTCACCAAGATCCAGCGGATGCGTAAAGAAAGTCGCGAAACAACTCGCACTTCCACCAAACCAAAACGGATAATGAATTGGCGTTTTCTTGATACCTGGCTTCACATCTTCGCTCTTCCGTAGCTCAGGCACGCTCACTGGCTTCCTGAAGGCCGCCATATTGAAGATGAATCGCTGCGCAGCAACAGCATGTGCAGCTGGCAGGGGCAGAGAAGCTATAGCCTTAAAAGTAGGGAAGCGTGTAGAGCTTCGGTGGTAGTTGAGGGACCGAGAATTCGGCATGCGGACGTCATCGGCAAAACGTGCAGCTTCCGGAGTTAAGCTCGGAGTTGGCGCGCTGGGCTTGGCGTCGCGTGCAGTTTTGAGGATGCAAAGGTAAGGGCGAAGTTCAACATCAAAGATGCGGATACCACTTTCCTCTACGGCTGTCTGCCGTCAAATAGGTCGACATGTCTCATTGCGCATACCACGAAGCTCAGTATCGCGTCGCTCGTGGCAGCAAGCAGTAAGGCATAATTCTTCTGGTAAGTTTGCTGTCATGTGATACGGCTCCTGACTCTCCATATCGAATCAATCATAGTCAGGCTTGTTGATAAAAGGTTTGCAATTGAGCAGACGAAGGCTTTCCGTGTCATTTTGCATGTTGGTGCTCATGTTCAGGCCATCCTCGAAACATTTGCGGAACAATATCTAATCATGAACAGCGGCATTCCCGAAAGAGGTCAAAATAGAAGGACGAACATATCAAACCGACGAGTGGATGAATACGCCTTCAACGATACTTTCCACCATACCGAGACGCCTACATCTACAGCCAGACCACCCATTGACCATTACACGGAAGCTCATCGAGTCACGCTTCCCAGGTTATAAGACCCACAATGATCTCTTTCCTATCGTCACAACGGGACAAAACTTCGACTCCCTTGGCTTTCCAATAGACCACATAGGCCGAAGTAGGACGGACACGTACTACCTGAACAAGGAAACCGTATTACGAACACATACCTCCGCACATCAAGCCGACACTTTCCGCAACAATGAGAGTGAGGGCTACCTGATCAGCGCCGACGTATACCGAAGAGATGCCATCGATAGAAGTCATTACCCCGTTTTTCATCAGATGGAAGGAGCACGAACTTGGGATCGTCAGCAGGCAGAGAGAGAAGGCAAGACCCTGGCGCAGGTCATATCTGAAGATGAGGAGAAAATTCCAAAGCACAATGTTTCAGTCGAAGACCCAAACCCTACTTTCCACGCTGAGCGTAACCCGCTTCAGAAATGTCATTCAGCCGAGGAAGCTATTGCCATATCATCACACCTAAAACGAAGTCTTGAGGACATGGTAGTCACGATCTTTAATGCTGCAAACAACGCTACAGGCAAAGCAACGCCAGACGAGCCACTACAAGTACGATGGGTAGAAGCCTACTTCCCCTTCACCTCACCATCCTGGGAGCTCGAGGTCTTTTGGCAAGGCGAATGGCTAGAAGTCCTCGGCTGCGGCGTTGTCTCACAACCTATCCTGAATAATGCCTCGGTCCCCAATCGCGTTGGTTGGGCTTTTGGTCTAGGTCTCGAGCGTATCGCCATGTTGCTCTACTCCATCCCGGACATACGCCTGTTTTGGTCAAAGGACAAACGGTTCTTATCGCAGTTCAGCGAACAGGATGTCATTCGCCGATTCGTGCCTTTTAGCAAACACCCTGCATGTTTCAAGGACGTGAGTTTCTGGTTGAGGAGTAGTTCGAGCGCCGCTGGTGGCGCCGCCGCTATCCATCCGCCTGCAGGAGATATGTCAGACAACTCGCCGACGGCATCATCCGCGCAATCTTCGAATTCAATGGCCACATCTGGTAAACCGATCCCACCAGCGGCCTCTGTACCATTATCCTCTAGCTTCCACGAAAACGACGTGATGGAAATCGCGCGAGAAGTCTGCGGCGATCTTGTGGAAGACGTGCGCCTAACGGATTCATTCGTGCATCCCAAGACTGGGCGCAAGAGTGTGTGCTATCGCCTCAACTACCGCAGCCTGGAACGCACACTCACAAACAAGGAGACTAATGAGCTGCATGAGCGGTTGAGGGGCTTGCTTGTGGAGCGGCTGGGCGTTGAGCTAAGGTAGCGTTAGCTGGCCATGTGGTGAGCTAGGACCGGGCATGCCGCACAAGTTCGACATGTTGTTTTCGGGAAAGGGGAAAGGAGCAGAGTTTGGTGGTGGTTGAAAACGGTGCGGGCGGAATCACAACGAAAAAACAACAGAAGACATAAGAGATGGTATGAAAATAGCACAGCCATGTGGAAGGTCAGGGTGTAGATGATAGGATTCCATGATCTCGATCGGGATGTGGGGATACCTCACGGAGCGATTGTGAGGGCGTGGTAAAGAAGGGAGCGGAGCGGACGGACGACTGCCAAATGTAGGTGCAGGTGTTTCTGTGTGTAAGAGAGGAAACTAATGTCGGCTATCAACCGGCTCAATCCCCACGGTAATGTCCGCTACACGATGTGGCTTTATGGGTGGCCAGATTCTACAGGACATCACACCCTCAGAACTCTAAACACAATCATATCTGCCGTGCAGAATGCCTGGCATGCAAAGTGGAGGAGTGGGCGGCGGTTGCATGCTTGCGTATCTTTCCTGGGCGCCTCCTCCAAGTCCCTAATTTCACAATGTATGATATGCTGTAACGATGTACATAGTTCCCACTCAAGCACAACTCTACTGTAGCACAGTCTCTATTATTATACACTCGAGTCTCCGGTACTCGGCACTTGTAGGTCCCATACTCGGTAACCCCCCTCCCACATGCACCTCCGTTTTTTTCCCACGGCGCAAGCTTCATGCACGGCACCCCGCAAACAGTCCGGATCAGGAAGGAGCAAAAAGCAAGTAACCCGAGTACCGTGCATGAAAATCCTGTTTCCAGAGGCGAGCGGTCCTATTTCGCAAGGAGCGTTTAATGATACTGCGCCTGATGTTGAAGGTGCAGCAAGAAGGTGCATCACGTCAGCAAAGTGTGCGTCTCGTATCCTGGTCGCCCTATATGCGGCTGTGTTATAGTTTGCAGTGGTCGAGGTGACCAATGCAGAGCGTGTCTGCAGGTCGCACGCCCTCTGGTGGGGGGCAAAAGACCCTGTTTGAACCAACACCAAAATCGCCCACGGAATGCGCCGTTTGAACTTACGGTAGTATACACTACCAACCGGCATGCGCAGTCTTTACTAGCAATTAGCTGCGGCATCCTAGATAGCCAAACTTAAACTGCCCATGGGCCCCACGTCTTGCTTGTTACCCTGAGAATACACTTGTCGCTAGATCGGTCTAAATAACTCACAAAGCTCGAAACGACCTTTTTCGTCTTTCGCGTCTGTTTGGCGCGGGTTTTGATACAACTTTAGCTTGTCAACGAGCGGAGTCCCCTAAACTCTGACGAAGCTAGAATACACATCGAAGGAGGCTTCTAGCTGCTGTCCAAGAGATGCTAGGAGGAAACTTTGCGGTAAAGCAAGATGGATGTTGCGAATCTTGAAGATTTGGAAGCTGTTCGGCTTCTTGCGGAGAGGCAAGTATGGCGTGGGTGAAAAGGCTTGTGTTATTCCTGGTTGTTTTTGCGTCCCAGGTTTCTACGCGTCTTCGAGAAGCTCTTCCGTGGAAGCTTGCGTTTACTTTGGTGTGGCAAGCTGCTTTTGGCCGCTCTGTGGAAGGTTAACCTTGTGGTGTCTTTTGTCTTTAGATGTTGTTATGCTCCTCCTTTTTGAATTTCATTCGACGTTCGGCGTCATGCACAAGAAAATGGAAGTCCATGCTCGATGAGATTGTTGGCTTATGCTCGCGAACCTGACGTTTTGTACGAATTGTATACATCGCTATATCATAATAACAGGGGTTTCCTATGTTATCGTACACACCAACAGCCGATCCAAACAACCAACTACCGGCCTTATGGGGAGCGAAGTATTGTATCTGCTATACAACGTATCACTCCTGATTGGCAACTACAAGAGGTCGACATTCAACTTGTATTGATGGCTGCAGTCGCAACCCAGCACCAAGTACTTGTCCTGTGCATGTATGATCGTAGCATACGCTCATCCGCCCTCTGACATGGGTGGCCCACGAACAACGACATAGCCGTGATCGAGGATCTAGTCAAATCAAGAAAACGTCGTTGATAAGAAGCAGCGCGAGGGATATGGGTCTCTGATTGTTGAGCGATGGCGAGTGGTTGATCTTTGCTTTTCGGTGTCAGAGTATGGCGCCTGGGTAACTGCCAGCTGCAACAACCTAAACTCTTGTAGCATTTGAGCACCAGGATGGCAGTCGGACACTGCTCTACCTTGTAACTGTGCTCCCTAGAAGCCTGCCATGCTTCCACATGACATTACAAGACGTTGCATCAAAGATAACGTAAATGAGGCGAATGATTCTTGGTACGGGGTGACTGTGAATCGTATTTAGCCAGCCCACGTGTGACAGAAAACAGTTCCGCGTTTTCGCAGTTGTCAAATGTATGATTGGAGTGGGTCCATAGGAGCATTAAGTCATTTCCTGACCGAAGCGACATTTGAACACAGACGTATTCTGCTTGACGTTGCGATATACCAAAAGAGTGCGATTCAGGCGTCGGAGATGATGTTAATGGTGATATGCAATAACAAGGCGCTCCTAAGTACAGATAAGAACGGTTGCGGGATGCTGTGAATCTGCACCAAGTAGCTTAGTGTAATTCGCGGGGGGGTTGGCAATATGACTCAGAATGGTAAGTGCCTGCGTTCGGCGCAATAATTCAAGGCTACGGGGGCAGTTCCCATGCAATGTTCGAACGGAGATAGCGTTTGTATCTCTCGCCTCCTGGTAATCAGGCGAAGCTTGCCGACTCCCGCGCCTTGGACAATGGAGTGGCGCACTTTCGAAACAATCGGAACTGGCACGTGTCAATCAAGACAAAAACGGGCATTTTCGATGGGATGTAATGAAGTTTGGCGAATGATGCAGTCCTACACGTGCAGCGACGCGATCCGTCAACTCCCGGTCAGCTGGTCCTATCACGCGAGATGATCTAGTTGTTATGAACCAATATCGACTGCACGATGAGGGCCGTTCGCTGCCCGCGAACCAGCCAAGCGTGACGAGATGCAGTGTGCACTCAGAACAGTCAGGAGCCACGGTGCAATAAAGCCAAGATGTCCTCTTTCGGGGGAAACGGTCCAGGCGTGAGTTTGAACAGCATGACGAACCGCACACCAAAGTGCTTTTGGTAAGGAACAGGCAAGAGAGTAACTGCATATGGTGCATATCGGACGATAATGACTCTGCGAAAAAGTTGGTGGCTCTCGTGCAGCACTTCCTTGCTGACACTGGCCCGTTCACTGCGTCGCTTGGCGTGAAGTCGAAAAGCACTTGCATGCAAGCGGAACGGGAAGCCGAAATTGAGTAGCGCAATGTACCCAGCTATAGTTACATGCATATTGACGTGATGAGGCTTCACCGTTGGAAAACAGCAGCGTCGCTACCATGTCCAGAGCCATATGTGGAGGAAGATGAACACTACATGTCTTCCCATCATGTTTCGTGGGGGTACAGCGCTCGGCTAGGGTGTGTGATGAGCAGCCACCGCACGGACAGCAGGGTGAAATGGCGCAGCTGGCTCGGGAGAAAGATTCAGATGCGGCTCTGCACGTGTTCGTATCAGATGCGTTGAGGTGGTCCGCAGCGGATGGGAATCGCAGATGGAAGCGCAAGGCAGATCTCTCCCATTCGCGTTCGTGCTCGCATCAAATACGGCATGGCAGAAGCAAGTCATCATGCTCATCGCGTAGGAAGAAGGAAGAACTAGGCATGGGCACTAGTTTGGTGCAAACTTAAAAGATGGAGAGACAGCGTCAGGGACCCACGAACAGCATGGGCCATTCCTGATCCCACGCAACCGTCGAGCGGAGTCGGCAAGTGACAATCTCACGACCGAATTAGTACCAGACGTACGCTAGCCGTGACCTCTGCCATGCTTTCTTCACCGAAGGATCGTTTTGGGCAGTCTCCGTGTGCAAGTAAGCGACGGATGACGGCCACAACGCTAGACCCCGCCTATAGCTGCTGTGTAGGAGATTGTGATTCAACTTGTCGAGTACTCTGCGAGATGACGGTGCAAGTGAAGAGGGTTGGCAATGCCGCAAGAGGATCCTTCTCGTCTCGAGTGATGGCTAGGAAGAAGGTCAAACGCGGCTGGCGATAGGGGAAACAGCTGTCGGTGAAATATGCTGTCCTTCTCACGACATTTGGCCGCTCGTATGAGGGGAAATGGCTGAGCTGCTAGTAGCGGAGCGGCAAGGCTTGCCACTGCTGAAGGGTCGCACCAACGCGTGCAATAAGCTTTGCGCGTCATCGTCTAGAAGAGCTGGTGGTTTTCTACGAGTCGTGGCGGGTGCTGCTATGCCGTGAGGACCCCTGTCACCGGCCCAGGGATGCCACGAGGCCGCTTCCGCAGCCAATGGCGCCCCCCTGCTGCTTCTAAACGTTCGCTTCCGTCTGCCTTGTTCCTGAGTCGCACCTCTCTCTCCTCCTCCCCCCCGAACTCACCAACGTCTGCGCGGCATCCCGCCGTCTGCTCAACCTCATCTGAACTGCCTTCGAGTCAAATGCACTGCTCCAGCACGGGGCACATGTTTCCTGCTCAGCAAGAGACCAAGTCACTGACGCTCAGCACCTTTCCACCAGGGCCATTATTCAGTTGCCCGCTGTCGTTTGCTGCCTCTTCCCTGGTGGAACGGCTTTCCTACCGCTTTGGTCCACAGCACCGGCATTGATCAAACCGCCTGGCATCTGAACGGCCGGTCTGCAAGAGTGACGATAATGATCAAGGCCGATCAGCTGTGTTAGGTCTGCTTCACCTTGCGCTAGACGTGAGCACCTGATGCTCCACACCCGCTCTGCTACTCGCCTCGCCATCATGCTGCAGATCAACATGTTGCAACCCAAAGGCACCATCCGCCGCGACCATGCGCTGTGCTCGATGCTAAGGGTGGTGCCGCGGTGCACATCGTGCAGATCACCCTAGGCATTAATTGCGTGACGATATAGCCTACCCCACGAATCGCCAGACATGCGAGGTTAGGCTCGCGTTTCACCCAGCTCCCACCAATCCCACCTGGGACGCGCCGCCGACAGCCTAGACACTTTTGCTGTTATTGGGACTTCGCCTTTTGCAGGGGTCCTCCTCGTTGCTGCAGCTATCAACACTAGCGCCTGTGAGCCACACTTAACCCGCTGCAGTGTCTTTTTTACCACATACATGCAGGGAAAGCCTTCATGTTTGACATGCCCGCCTCCCGAGTCTCACCAACCTTGTACTTCAGACAGTGAGCCACGGCAACCTCAAACGTCCGTCATGGCACACATTGCCAATTGCATGCGCTCCGATTCCGAAAACTCTCCTGTTTATATAACTCTAGAAACGTCCTCCAGGATGGTAAGCCTCCCAGCTCCACTCTACATTGCAATGAACTACCATTTGCCCCGACGTTCACGCTCACTCAGAGATATCCAGGCTGCCAGAGACTCCCAATCACCAACCGTCTCCCACTCAAAGAGCCCTTCGCTAGCAACCCTCCATCAGCCAACTGCATCCAAGTACCAACTTTGGCCTTCTGCAAAAAGCCCCGTCGGACCGTCCAAGCCAAATCAATCTTCTGACAAGCTGGCTGCTCTCTCTGCTGGCCGTTCTTCCACCTCACTCAGTGATACTGCGGTGTTACCTGAGAGCAGTCTACCTTTTTGGCAGCGCACCGGATCCTTGTCACGCAGGAGGAAGGTCAGTGTCCCTGAGCTTGGAAACACTATGACTACTGTTCAAGAAATGTCTATCGACTCCCGTAAGTTTGCGTTAGTATCGGCTCTGTCCGAGCGATGGCTGACCATGTTCTTCAGCCACTATCCCAGGAAGGCCACCCCTCCGCAAGCTCTCTTACGAGGCTTTTGGTCACGAACGATCGTGCAGTGCCCCCGGTACAAACTGGAGAACAGGGCCTTTTGGCGATGCAATGATGGCTTGTGTAACTGGTCCTTCTCCCGTCCCATCTCAACACGCCAACGCCTCCCTCTCTTCTGATCTGCCCAATGCTTCCGGAAGACCACTTTCTCCAATTCTCAGCCCCGGTGCTACGCCCAGGCCTTACCTCAAGGTTCAGACTACCAACATCGAAGAAGAAACCGAGCTACGCCCACAAGTACCCCCCAAATCACCGGTCGCTGAGCGCAAACCGTCACCAACCCCCCTCATCCTGAACTCGAAAGCAAGCCGACCACAGCTGACGACGCCGGCATCAATGACTTCAGGCGGTAACACACCATTGAGTGCAATGGACCTCCGACGGTCGCCCAATGGCAGCATCCCACTGCCTACTCCACCCTCGGCCTTTACTAATCCTTTCTATGCGTCGTCGCCTGCTTCAAACCGAGGCTCACCGCGCACTGAGAGGAGAGATCCTATTGCAGCACAGAGTTCCGCCCACAACCGAAACATGTCCGAATCGTCTATCATGGAAAGAGGTCGGCCTAAACGACGCAACAGTAAGAGAGAGCGCAGCCGGACTGTCTCAGAGGCCACTATCTCTGAAGCTACTCCGGACGCATGGAAGCTACCCGAAGGAATGCGTGTACCCGAAGCTGCCAGACGTATGAGTGACGCCGACAAGAAGCTACTTCACAAGCAGGCATATGATCAGGCTGGCAACTTCGAGGTGCTGAACAAACGTGATGTAGCGTCTTTGTCAAGAGTAAGCTCTCCACAACCTCATCCAAACGACCAACACTAATATCACTACAGGAACTCAGAGCACTTGACGAACGCTGCGATTACCTTCGGAAGACCTACAAGTCCTTACGTGCGGGACGCCAGAAGCTTCATGCCCGTATGATTGCCTACCTGAGGCGCGGAGAAACGGTCATCTTTTCACGCGAATCACTCCTCAAACAGGAAGAGGCCCTAGCCGAGCTGGACATCTCGATCGACGAGTTCATTCTGAAACTAGAGCAGGCCGAAAATCGCCGTTTGCGACTTCGGCAAAAGCTACTGGAGCACGTCGCTGCCGCTATCGTACTCAACCCTAGTGCCCGGGATCAAGTAGCCGAAACCACTCCACCCCGAAGCCCTGTGAAGATCGACAGTCCTTCGCGACACGAGCGGAAAGAGACCGAGTCTATCAAAATATACGCCGATGGACATGTTTTGAATCTCTTCTCCGATATCGAAAAGGCCATTGGCAAGATGTGCGAGCAAACGTGCTAAGCGCATTATGAGAAACGTTTCTTCCATTTCACCAGCATCGATACCCTCTTCCTTGCCTTCAACGGCGTACCATTAATTGCGATCTCTGGACATGTCACGACTTCCTTATTTGTACCATAACGGCCACAGCATACCTCCCTCTTACCATTACTTGTTCTATCTTTCTGGGGCGGACGCTTGCCTTTTGTGCGTACAAAAGAACGTTTCTACCTTCGATATTCTTCTTTATCGTATACGTTGGCATCTATACCCGAGCTTTTGCCCATCCCTTCTGTTCTTCCAAGTACCTTTTGCACATCAATACTTTCTCTCATATCACGATGTCAGGAATGGTGATGACCCTGCTGGGGAAGGGGCGTTTCATGTTTGAGCTTTGATAAGGGCAGGACGCTCTTGTGGCGCGCCATGTATGTATCTAGATACTACCTGCAGGGGTAGATGAATCAAGAATGACTTCCGAAGCCCAGTGTTTCGGTCTCTTGCCAATATTTCTTGTGGCGCTGATCGTGCTTAGAGACCAGGTCAAAGACATCGTCATGACTCCAACTCATCGCTTGGACCTGGTATGAGATTGTTCACCGACGATCCTGGCAGGTATGGCGTCGAGTTTTCTTCTTCTAGGCGAGGGCTGCGACGGCTACCGTCACGACGATAGTATGTAATTTGCCTATGAGCACCGCTGGAGCAAGCCTTCCTTTGCACAAGCAAGCATTCCAGAGCTCGAATTGTTTCATTGAGCTACGTACCGCACGTGGCCAGGTTGGAGCCCTTGCTATAAGACGGTCATTATAGTCTGTTTCAACGGCATGGCGACGTCCTGAGAGGAGTCCGGTGAAACGGAGATACCAGTGGGGCAAGAACATGAGAGGGGACTCTGCCCAGAGTATCGTTTCTATAGGTTACCAGGGGGGTCTATACGTGCTACGCGGGGATGCACAATTGCACATCCGCGCAGGAATCACATTGACTTCCTTGGTCTCACCCTTGTTGAGCTGGAAACGGCCTTGCAGAGTTTTCCAAAGCACATCGCAACGAGAGGCGATGACCTGTGCGAACATGTAGGACACGCCTAGAACCGCCTGCGGCCTTGATACGGGTCTCGGCCGCCGTCAAGTTTCAGAAGCCGATTAGAAGACTGCGAGGCCCCGCCCAACAGACGGCACGCATCGACTCCCCGACATGATCGATTAGATGGACATTTGCCGTTTAGCAGAGATGAAGTTCCTTGGAAGACGTCGAAGTGGGCTTCGGGCAAGATGCCGCAAGTACTGTGAGGGCTAGTGGTGGAGTCGGCCGTGGCCGGCGGTCCCGCCAGTCTCTTTGTGTCGGCGCCACCTTTCTCCGCATGGTCCGTGCCCGCCATTTTGCGCGAAAAAGTTCACTTGGGCACTTCTTTGGGTGACGACGCGACAAGTTGAGAACGACCATATTCTGCAGTCAACTCTCAACACCATGGCTACTAACAGCATCAAGTTACTGACCGGTAACAGCTATCCTGAGCTCGCCGCTCTCGTGGCCGATCGGTACGTTCAAGTTCCTACCTCTTGAGGCTGTGGCTTGGCATGCACATGCCCGATGACTGCCAGACCTTTACCTCTACCACCACCATGCAACGACATAGCCCTTGCTCAGATCGCGAGGCTTTGTAGCATGTTTTGATCCTTTCTTTCTTTTTTTGCATGAAACAAAATAGAAACAGAGCCTCAGGCTGTCACGCACGTGCTCGAACAGCATCACTAACGGAGTCGCAGACTCGGAATCGAGCTTACCAAGATTCTCGTGCTCCAGTACTCAAACCAGGAGACCTCCGTAACTATCGGAGAGTCTGTTCGAGACGAAGATGGTATGCATTGTATATCTCTAGGGGGAACGAGTATCACTGCATGTAGCACGCCTAGGCTTACCACAACGCAGTCTTCATCCTGCAATCTACACCCCCAGGCGACATCAACGATGCGCTCATGGAGCTGCTAATCATGATCAACGCGTGCAAAACCGCTTCCGCGCGCCGCATCACCGCTGTGATTCCAAACTTCCCGTATGCCCGCCAGGACAAGAAGGACAAGTCCCGTGCGCCAATTACAGCAAAACTCATGGCAAACATGCTTCAAACAGCCGGCTGCAATCACGTCATTACAATGGATCTCCACGCTAGTCAGATCCAGGGCTTCTTCAATGTGCCTGTAGACAATCTCTACGCTGAACCTAGCACGCTTAGGTGGATTCGCGAGAATCTGGATGTCAAAGACTGTGTCATCGTCAGCCCGGATGCGGGAGGCGCAAAGAGGTAAGAGAACACGCCATGTCTGCTGACAACACCGTTGAGTATTTGGTGCCGAGAGTGGTAATGCACAATCTCGCAAGGGCGTAGACTCAAGACCCTGAAGTGTTAATTTGAGTCATACTGATGCGTCGGACTGCCCTCGCAACACCACGTCCAGAAGGTGCTAGTGCTAATGCATTTTAGGGCAACTTCGATAGCCGATGGCTTGAACCTTGGCTTTGCCCTCATCCATAAGGAGCGCACACGCCCAAACGAGGTCTCGCGAATGGTATTGGTCGGAGATGTACGAGGCAAGACAGCCATCTTGGTCGATGACATGGCCGATACGTGCGGTACGCTCGTCAAAGCAGCGGACGTTTTGATCTCTGAGGGTGCCAAAGATGCGCTCGCGATTGTCACCCATGGTATCTTGAGTGGCAACGCTATTGAAGCTCTGAACGGCAGCAAGCTCAAGAAGATCGTTGTCACCAACACCGTACCTCACGAGGACAAGAAGGAGTTGTGCGATCGTATCGAGACAATTGACATCAGCCCAACCGTAAGTAACTTGACATGCTTTCGATGGATGCCGCTCTAACGACACACAGCTCGCCGAGGCCTGCAGGCGTACTCACAACGGCGAGAGCGTTAGCTTCCTCTTCAAACACGCGCCTGTCGACTAATGGAAGCACTTTCGCTCGACAAACGGCAGTCATTTAGCATATAAATTAACGGCGTTACTGGCGGTACAGGCGTTAGGATCGACTTCACAACTTTGATCAATCTTCGCAAGACAGTTATTATGAGTCTATGAAGATCTGCGGATCGCCTTTCAGAACACGCCACTAGTAACGAAGCCACTGCTGCAGCATGTGGCGTCGCACTAAGTGCATTAATGAAATTGCACGTTTCTATAATATCTTCCTCTCGCTAAAACTAGTGGCAGGTGCGTCTAAAATAAATCCGCTGTCAGCCAGGTTTGACATGCTCGTGCCAGAAGGCGCCGTGGTGAGGCACTTGTCTAGTCCATCACGTTGCGTGATGCGAGCTAATAAGTTAGTCTGCTTCTAGCACGGAGCAGGGCAAACTTTATGTCATCGTCAAACTACACACTTGCCACGCACAAACAAGGTTTCACGACGTGCGGGTTCTCGGTGATCACTACTTCCCGTGCTGCATATACGGGATTGACCACCGCTAGACATCGCTTACACGCACGTAGTATCACGATGCATACGCGCCGTACCAGCTTGCATGGTGACAGGTACATCACGCAGCCACAATAAACACTCTCAGACCGACGTGGAACGCCGATCGACAAACACGCGGCGTGGTGTGCTCTCTCGGCTAGTGTTGCTTCGGCAAGTTCGCTCACCTCAGCCACCTCCAGATGCGCTTCACACATGGCAACGAGCATACCCCAACGATGATAGTACATTTCAAATCGGACAAATTCCATGCGCCCCGCCTCCCAGTACTCAGTGACCTTCGTCCTCAGAGCTCAGGTCGCTCTATGAGTAATCACACACCCTGTTGGGTCAAGTCGCCTTTATTCCCCATTTATCTCCTACGACTGCCGGAGCGGTTCGGAGTTCTCAGACCATGCTGGAGATCAAGATGGTCACTTGACTCATGGATCTTCCGC
>JAESFQ010000159.1_pt1 | contig 24070 bp, 29 predicted proteins | sample 9269431 | NCBI WGS metagenome assembly JAESFQ01 (sample SAMN14502588, study PRJNA617103) | algae metagenome | isolation source: Plectolyngbya sp. WJT66-NPBG17 and co-occurring heterotrophs from well... | place: USA: Mojave Desert, Joshua Tree National Park, California | collected 2006-08-06 | reverse complement strand
ACTCCCACTAACTCTTTCTCCAAACCAGCAAGCACTCTCTACCGCCTACTATCAACTCCACTTAAGACTATTCCCACCCATAATCAAGTCTCAAGACCTACACCCACAGCCAACCCACCCCCAAAACAACAACCTAGCCACGATGTCTCAGGACCAAAACAAAACTAGCAAAATGGATGAAGTCTTCAAAGGCCTCCACCGTCGCATGTCCAGCTTTGGAAAGTCCGCAAAGGCATCCAGGTCTCCCATTGAGACACTGTCATCAATCACGGACGACCTCCCTTCTTCCCGTATATCATCGCCCTTCACCTCCGCCAACAGCACAACTCAGCATCCAAACAACGAACGCGACACTCGGCTGTTCTCTCTGGAAAAGCTGACAGAGGGCACCGCGGTGACCGACAAGCACAAGATCTGGTTTGAAAAGATCAATGTCGCCGTGCGCACTCTGATGAACTCATCAGATTACGATCCATCTCATGATTACGAGCACATCCAGCGGGTAGTCATGAACGCGCACTACCTCTGGACCAATGAGAAGGATCGCGACGAGTTCCGCAACGTCGATCCTCTTGTTGTCTTTGTGGCAGCTATGGTCCATGACGTTGCGGATGAGAAGTACCTCTCAGACGAGCTGGTGAAAATGGAGCCAGGCCAGATACAACAGGAGCGACAGCGCGACGCCATCGAGGCTTTTATCAAGAAGGCTGCGCCGGAGTGCCCACCATGTGTCTGGGCTCCAGCTGCACACATAGCGTCCTTGGTCTCGTTCACACGCGAGCTGCGCAACTCTGCTTTCGTTGCGCAGCAATGTCTTGCTTATCCTGCTCTCCAGATCGTCCAGGACGCCGACCGTCTTGATGGCCTGGGCGCACTGGGTGTCGTACGTGCAGCAGTCTACGGAAGTGAACACGAGCCGCGTGGCACCGGCACGATCCGACGAGCTGCTTATACAGTGGATGAGCGCCACAGTCGCTACCTGGACATGATGAAGACTCGCTCGGGCAAGAGGGAGGCGAGCAAGCGATGGAATGCCATGGTGGAGATCCGGAACCAGATGGTGAAGCAGGCAGACTGCAATGAAGTGCTCGAGGAGTTCTCAGTCTGACGTCGAGTCTGGGAGACAAAGGAGATGGTGTGAGAGATGATGAAACGATTTGAGTAGTTTTTGCCGTTGAAATATATGATATCCGAGGATAATAGTTAATCCCATCTAATACACCATTAGATCAATCGAGGTAACGATAGCACTAAACGACACGTATTCATTCCTTATATAGGCTTGATAGGTGATGGGTGTCGTCGTCCAAAGGGTGCGGTTTTTGCCAACTCATCAACGGGTAACCACTTTCTATTTGAAGTCCGCCTGCGCTGAGACAGGCACTCCGTTAGTTTGCCCCGTAATGATAGCAGCAATTGTCAGAAGACGAGTAGACAAAGCAGGGTTGATTGTAAGATGCCTGGTGATGGTTTGTGCTGATACGCGACTCTCACGTTCTCTCTTCACGTTCGCGCTAATACCCCAAATAAACTAGCGCCTCGCTTGGAGCACACTTGCCGTCTTTGATTTCTTGCAATCGAGCAACACCCCGAACTTTCAGACTCCGACCAGCTCGACATCAAGCCGCCAAAATGTCCGCCAACTCTCTGAACAAGATCGCGCCCAACAGCCCATCGAGGCAGAACCCTTCTGAGATCGAGACCAGCATCGCCAGCGCAAGTTCACCGTCAATTGTACATATCGATGAGCGCACACTAACACTCGTGATAGGCGTTGACTGACCTCGAGAACAATGTCCCCGACCTGAAGGCTTCTCTGCGCCCTCTCCAGTTCGTCTCTGCTCGCGAGGTATGAAGCACCCGAACACCACGATGCGCTCTCGAGCGTCGCCTCTACACACACCTACACCCATACCCTATAACTGAAGAGGCGGTGGGCACTGGGCAGCAACATCATGCTGACACCAGGATTCTTAGATCGAGGTTGGCCACGGACGCAAGGCTATTGTCATCTTCGTCCCTGTTCCCCTTCTGTCCGGATGGCACAAGGCCCAGCAGCGGTATGTAACACTCCCGAATCGATCAAACTCCATACTGACAATCTCAGTCTCACCCGTGAGCTCGAGAAGAAGTTCTCCGACCGCCACGTCCTGATCGTTGCTTCCCGCCGCATTCTTCCCCGCCCCAAGCGCTCCAACCGCTCGCGCACCAACCAGACCCAGAAGCGTCCCCAATCGCGAACTCTCACCGCTGTCCACGACGCCATCCTGACCGACCTCGTCTACCCCGTTGAGATTGTCGGCAAGCGTCTCCGCACCCGCGAGGACGGCAGCAAGATCCTCAAGGTTGTCCTTGACGAGAAGGAGCGTGGTGGTGTTGACTACAGGCTCGACACCTACAGCGAGGTCTACAAGCGCCTCACTGGCAAGGGTGTCAACTTCGAGTTCCCTCAGAGCCAGCAGACCGACTACTAGATATAGGCGGTTGGTTGGGTTTGGTCGATCTCGTTATATCTTCATGGGTCAGGAGTACGGCAGGGCTTCGGTTATGCGTCATGTACCGGCATCAAAAAGGAATGAGAATGAGATGACATGAGCCTGTATTAGGCACCCCTTCAAGATACCATTTGCAATTGATTTCTTTTTCTGTGATGTATGTCCTTGCATTGACTATCACATTGACTACCGCACTGTCTACTGCCTGTCTAGCTCTGGGTAATGTCTGAAGACACCCATGCTAAACGGCTTTCGCCTCTCGCTGGCTAGGTACTCCTTGATTCCCTTGGTCTCCTTGACACTCTCGTAGAAGGTTCCGAACAAAGTCGGATAGTCCTTCTTCCTCGCCTCCATTTCCTTTGGGAACGCAAACTGCAATCCACTCAGCACATGCCAGACGGTAGTATCGGCATAGCTCAGAGCATCTCCAACAAGGAACTTGCCCTGTCCCTGCGCCTCATTGCCCTTCAGCACACGCTCAAAGAAGCCCAGGAACTTGGGAATGCGGTTCTCGCGAAACTCCTTCGCCTTCTTGAGCGACTCCTCCTTCTGGTCCTCGTAGTATTTCCCAACGGCAATGGGGTGGTGCGTATCGTGGGTTTCGCTGTTGAGGTCCAGCGCCGTCAGAGTATGCGACAAGATCCACGCCTTCTCTGCTTCATCGGAGCCACCGAGGCCGAGCTTGCCGCCGAGGTAGGCGAGGATGGACGGGGTTTGGTAGATCAACAGCGCTGCGCCGTTTTTGCCTTCGCCTGGGATGCGCAGGGCGGGTGGGGCGAAGGCGGGTGGGTTACCGTCGGAGCCCGTGGAGGTCTGGTCGTTGAGGGCGACGACGTATTTTATGCCTGGACGACATGTTAGCTATACAAGTACATTGCGTCATGAAAGCTTGTGCTGCATACCATCCTCAGACTCATTGGCGACGTCCTTGTAGGAGACGCCTGCTGCCTCGAACGCCAGGCGGATAAACTCTCCACGTCCTGGAATGCCAGGCCAGTACAGCAACTCATACGGAGGCTGCGTGGAAGTGTTCTTGTTCGCAGACATGGTGGTGGGGATGGCGTAGTTTCGAAGCGCGATTAGACCTTGACTGGAGTGTCTTGACAGCTGTTGGAAGCTATGGAGGGTGCGGAGAGGTCGGAAAGAAGTGCGGAGCATGCGGTCGCGATTGCTGCCTTCGCAGTCGCTTATAAGGAGGGGAAGAGAGCACCATGCTGCTGGAGGTACTCAATGCAGAGTGTTTGGCGTCATTGTGGGGTTGTGGTTGGACTGGGAGATTGGGGGTCGCTGACATCAGATGCGGAATTGCCCCGAGACCGAGGAATGCGAAGATGTTATGTGCAGGTCGATCCGCTGCCAGTGGCCAGAGGGCTTCACCTAGCTGTTCACGTGCATGAATTCTACTGCTTGTTGGCCTTGTGGCTGCTTGCACGGTGTTGCTCGGAAGGGCTCCCGAACAATGGGGCGTTATCCCTCATTCGTTCAGCAGCGGCTGAGCAGAAGGCAAGCAGGGCAGAAGTGGACATGCATCAAGGGGTGTACTTATAAAGCTTAAAGTGTCCAAGCCGTAGTACCAACGAGAGAGCCATATACCCACTCTCTTTATTGTGTTCTTGGTGCACCCCTCGTATCTGGTTAATCTCGTCCAAGTTCCATCAGCATCCCTTACTGTTCGCTGACACAATGTCACCCAATAGTCAACGAGGGAATTTTACAGTGGTTCCACGAGCTCTAGAACCTTCTCCCATCATCATGCCATCGGGCTGTGTGTTGTCAATAGTCTTTCGTGCTACAGAAGAGGGCGGAGGGCGATACGCTCGCCTGTGCCTCCAGCGGCCCACCGCAGCAGTTGTCATGCACGAAATGAGCTGCGCCCTGTTGCAAGAGACAAGACGATTACTACATATCCGCAGCATCACATTTGCAAATCTCGAGAGAAATCTAGACGCTGCACGTTTCCTCTTATGCAAATATCCGTCTCGGTTTCAATCACGTTAGAGCGCAGCTCCCTGGCCGAGGAGTATACATAGACAAGATCGCCCGTCCTACACCTTTTCGGTCTAGACTTCCCGCCCAGACCCTCTTCCATGCCCGCTAAACTCGACACCTAACAGTGCTGCCTCCAGCACATCCTACCCACACCAAACCACGGTAGAACCATCTTTTGTTCACGAGAACAAGGTTCGCCACTATGTCCAGCTACAATGACTATGATCGCTTCATCCATCAGATGCAAGCCTTTCGCGCATCTGATGAGGCCAGAGAGCAGTTTGTTTCTGTACGTGTCGCCGAGCTGTGTGCGGCCGCGCGACGCATGCTAATCGACAAACAGGAAATTCTAGCAAAGTATCAGGCCTTGTCTGAAGAACACGCCAATTTGAAGAACGACTATTTGAGTGAAAGAGATATCCGCAGGAATTATCAGAAGACGGTTGATGAGAAACAGAGCTTGGTGGGGGATTACGAACGTCAGCTGGTGCGTCACCCGCCGTCAAGTCAGCGTCGCGAATTCGCATGCTGATTGATACTACAGGAAGCAAGTTCATTTGTGTTGGCCCTTATTGATGGAGATGGAGCTATCGTAAGTATTTTCGAATCTCTGACTCTCATGACTGTCCTGTGGCGACTATACATTGATGCTGGTTCACGTGCGCTTGGCAATGTGCACTCGATGTGGCGACAAAGACACATTGTCAACGAACTTGGTCGCTGACTACGTATTTGCAGTTTCAAGACGCGTTACTTCAAGCCGCTGGCGGCGATGGAGGTTCAGAAGCAGCGTCCCGTTTACATCATGCAATCCGCGACCATGTTGCTTCCCTGTACAACAATTCAGGCAACTGGCCGGTTATGGTTCAGGTCTATCTAAGTCTCGATAAGCTCGCCCAGAAGTTGACATCAGTCGGTCTTCTTCGAAATCCGCAGGAACTGCGAGCTTTCGCGCAACGTTTCAGCGTCAATCAGCCCTTATTTAGTATTATCGACGTCGGTCACGGAAAAGAGAGAGCCGATCACAAGATTAAGGGTAATTCGCCTCTCTCAACTACTAGTGACTGATACTAACACATAGCCCACAGAGATGCTTCGAACCTTTAGCGACAATCCCACTTGCCGTCATATCGTCTTCGGCGGTTGTCACGACGCAGGATACCTCCTAAACCTCGAGCACTTCAAACACAACACCGGTAAAGCCAGTCGGATAACCCTTTTGGAGACTACACCCGCGTATCGTGGCTTCACGGATTTAGCCAACTTCAAGCGTGCGCGTTTCGATGACGTCTTCAAGAATGAACCCCTGCCCGATTATTTACCTCCAGCCAATGGGTTCGGTCAATTGGCTGTACAGCCACCCGCTCCGCCTGTAGTACAGCAACTTTCTCGTACTGTCACGAACAACAGCAACACATCGCCCACATTCACCCCGAGAGCCTCAGTGACGTCTCTGTCACCTAGCGTCACCCCGGTGTCAGCCGCTGCGCCTAGCGAGTCAAACGGAGACTCTTCGTGGGGTGAGTAACATATCACACCAATGTTGATCCTGATGTAAGCGTTGCTAACGAGAGACGTCCAGCCACTGTGGGTAAGACCGGTGCTCCTGAAAATGGTAGCATCTCCATCGCACCGACTACGGCCGCTACTAAGAAAAACACTAAAAAAAAGTACGCATATTACAACAAGGCAGGACAGAGGCTTGATGAGCCACTGCCATCGAAAGATCCCGCCGCTGCAGCTTCGCTCGAAGCACGCATGAAGAAAGTCGGCAAGAAAATGTGTAATCATTGGTAAGTTGTCATTCCAAAGCACATGGAACATGATTATCGACTTCCAGCGCTTCGCTAGTGCGACGAGAACCTGGCTAATATGTCGTACAGGCATCTGGGTGGCTACTGCGAGAACGGAAAGTTCTGCAGTTTCCAACACGAACCGAAGCTTACACCCGCTGAGCTGAATGCCTTGCGTTATAAAACACGCAGCTTGGCTTGCAAGAACAAATGCTGCGAGAACATCGACTGTTGTAAGTACACGTTGGTGATGCGCGAATCAAGAATTCCTGCTACTTCGCGACCGCCGTTGCGATCACTCCGGTATTCATCTGCTATGATGCTAACATCACGGTTACAGATCTGGGTCACCAATGCGCGCTTGAGCGCGACCACGGATATTGTTCATACCCCGATAATTGTAAGCTCCACCGACCTGAGGAAGTACTTGAGCTGCGCTAACTTCTTACGTCTCTGTAGGCCACCTTCGTGCTACTCACGGTATGGACAAAGTCAAATACGTCAGGTACGACAAGGACGACAATGCGGATTATGCTCCTTAGTTGGGGGAGCTGGTGGTAAATCACAAGTCATGGTGCCGGATCAATACGAAGAAATGTTGACCGTGAAGATTTTGAGATGGTCTCGTTGTCTAAATTGTATCAGATTGTCACATAGTTCTTTGTTTATGGATTTGCATTTTTTAAAGCTTAAGATCAAGTCAAATATAGCTTGTGTGATGATTCAATTTGTTCCCATCTTGCAGCTCGATCCACCGACCGATCTCGGCCGTAATACGAGCTTCTAGTTCGATTAAACCCTTTCTCTCCTCCACACTCTACACGAAGATCACACGAAATGCAGCAGATATTAGCGAAGAGGCGGATAATATTACGGGTCAAAAGGTAACACAACATTGGGTGTTATTCTGCTGCGGCAATAATCAAGCCACGGCAGCTAAAAACGGCAGTATGTTCGGGAGCTCCTTTAACGTAATTTCTCCACACACAGGGGATAGGACCGACTTGGTCGTGAATATAGTCCATTACGCATGCTGCAAGATCCTGAATTCTTCAACTCGTTTCCAACCTTTTCACCGTACCTCCCAACATGCCATTCTTGGACTCGGACACGCAACCAAAGATCCTCATCGCAGGAGCCGGTATCGGCGGACTGACCACAGCGCTAGCGCTCCATGCCGCCGGCTTCAGCGACATTCAACTTTTCGAGGCAGCGTCGGAGCTCACAACATTGGGTGTCGGCATCAATGTTCAGCCGTCTGCGGTTTTGATTCTGCGGAATCTAGGCTTGCTCGAGGCTCTGGAAAAGACGGGCATCAAGACGGGAGAGCTGAACTATTACAACCGCCATGGCGACCCCATCCTGAGCGAGCCAAGAGGAATGAATGCAGGGTATGAGGTGCCTCAATTCTCGATTCATCGCGGAGAATTCCAGATGCTGCTTCTGAGCGCTGTAAAGGAACGTCTTGGCAAGGACGCTCTACATCTTAACCATGCCCTGAGCGGGTTTGATCAAAACAACGAAAGCGTCACAGTGCGCTTTTCGCACAGAAGGGACGGTGTCCCGGTAGAGACATCAAGCGTGACAGGCGATGTTCTGATCGCTGCCGATGGGATAAATTCCGCAGCGAGAAAGCTTCTTTACCCTGGCGAAGGCCCGCCACGCTTCTCAGGCCGCATGCTCTGGCGCGGCTGCATCGAGCGCGACCAGTACCTGACGGGCGCAAGCATGGTGTGGGCAGGCCACGCCGACGAAAAGTTCATCGCATACCCCATCAGCTAACGCGCAGCCGACAAGGGCAAAAGTCTGGTAAACTGGATTGCAGAGCTACGTATACGAGACCCCAACGACGTAGATCTCACGCCACCCAAGACAGACTGGACCAAAGCGGTAAAGAAAGACGTCTTCGCAGGGCCGTTTGAGAAGTGGAAATGCGGAGGTCTGCAGATGAAAGACCTAATTGACAACACAGAGAAAGTCTTCGAGTTCCCCATGTCCGATCGCGACCCCGTAGAAGCCTGGTCCTTTGGTCGTCTCACCCTCTTGGGCGACGCTGCACACGCCATGTACCCCATCGGCTCCAACGGCGCATCGCAAGCCATCATCGACGCGGAAACGCTCGCCAAGCACCTCTCAAGCAACACTTCAGATATCCCGGGCGCGCTCAAAGCATACGAACAGGAGAGGTTACCGCCTACCGCCAAGATTGTCATGGCGAATCGTGCAAATGGTCCCGATCATGTGTTGCAGTTGGCTGAAGAGAGATCGCCCGATGGGTTTAGCAATGTGTATGATGTTATCCCGAAAGAGGAGCTGGAGGAGATTGGGAGGGCGTATAAGAAGGTTGCGGGGTTTGAGATGGAGAGTGTTAATGTGAAGGCCAGGGAGACGGAGGGCGTGGATAGGGAGAAGGGGTTGAAGAGTCCGGCGGATTGGATATAGAGTACTTTGAGAGGCTCATTCTTCTAGCTTTTGCCTTTGGGCCTGATGGAAACTTGCGCAAGTAACATTGATTGGGCACTACGAGGTTCATGTTGAATATGGATGCGGCATTTGTTGTCCGTCGCCGCCCATTCTGCGTCCTTTCACGCGAGCGCGAAACGCATCAGCGCGTCTGATTTAGAGTGATGCACTCGCGCTCGACGTTGTTTTTTATATGTTCATGTCACTTTGAGACGTACCACATAAACGTCGGGATGTTTGGGGCAGCGATGACGTTAGCGCTAGTCTAGTGCGAAGAGCGGCTTCCACCTGGGCAGCTGAAAAGACACGGGACATTACACGTTCCTACCAACCTCTCACTTTGAAACCATCTAGATGTGTTGATCATTACTGCTTTCTTATTTTTTAAAGACACCCAGAAGTCTATCGATAAGCCCTAATGCCAGAGACCACGCCATCTCGGCAGTACCAAGACCCCAAATCTCTTGTCCAAGGCGGTGCACTCGACGTTTGCCCCTTCAGCGGTGCCGCCCAAGAGCCAATCCTACCATAATCATGCGCATCACTTTCTCGGCGCCGTCCTCGACCAGTATTTCGGTCTGAACAATCGCCTGCTCCAAGGTTACTGGTCCCCTGAGGATACTCGTGAAGGCTTTGATGCCTGCGCCATAGCAGCCGTCTGCTCCTTCTCCGATGGTACCGGCTAGTGCAACCACCTGCGCGCCGTTCCGCCTCGCGCGACGAGCGATTTCTGTCGTCATCTGTTTTCGTCAGCAAACTGTAGGAGAAATGAGGATGAAAGAGTGACTGACCTTTCCGTTTGGCGACTGAAAGTCCAGAGCACCCTCCGCGGTGATGACAAAATCCCATGACTGTTTAAAAACCTGGTCGAATTCAAAGTACTCGTTGATGGCTTCGGCGCGGGCGCGCAATGTAGCGCCGAGCAACATCAAACCCGTTCCGAGACCTCCACTGGCACCACTGCCTGGTCTCTGAGAAATGTCCTCTCCAAGCACCGACTGAGCGACATGTGCCAGTCGCTCAAGCGATGCTGCGAGCAGCTCGACTTGAGTAGCCGTAGCCCCCTTCTGCGGTCCGTACACTCGCGCAACGCCTTTGGGACCACAAAGCACGTTCTTGACGTTGCAGACGGCCTCTATCTGGATCTTTTCGACTGGGATTGCATCAGAACAGGATTGTGACTTGGACATGGGCGACTTACCAGCACTCCCTCGCAATCGGGGATGCGCATTATCCCAGCTGATGCTGGCTAGGCGTGCCAACGACCGACCACCGCCGGCTTTGGGCAACTCCTCACCATCTGCATCCAGTAAACGAACACCAAGAGCCTGGAGCATCCCTGCGCCTCCATCTGAGGTTCCTGAGTCTCCACATCCAATGATGATCTTCTTGGACCCTGCATCAAGCGCTCTCCTAATTAGCTCTCCAACCCCGTAAGTGGTGGTTATCGTTGGGTCACGTTCATCTTTTGGGACTAAACGAAGGCCTGCCGCTGCCGCCATGTCTAGCACAGCCGTCTTTTTGTCCTCGCCAATGAAACCGAGGTGCGATTCGACGGGCGATCCGGTAGGACCCGTAACTGGCACATTGACGATAGATCCGCCATGAGCCGCTACCAAAGCACGAGCAAAGCCCTCTCCGCCGTCGTGCAGAGGGAGCTTGCGCAAGATAACAGAACTGCCATCTAGCACCTTCCGAATACCTGCTTCGATGGCATCCGCCACGTGCTCCGGGCCTAGACTCTCTTTAAACCCTGACGGCGCAACCAGAATCCTTAGCGGATGACCGCCCAGAATCTCGGACGTTGGAGTGGGCAATACAGCCGATGCTGGGTGTATGAGCTCATCTACTTGCTGGGGCGGCAAGTTGAATGTCTTCAATGAACGCAGTCGCGGAAGTTGCGGTCGTCCTGTCGATGCGGTCGGAGCAGTGTGGGCACAGGGCTCCATGCTTGTTAATACGCTGGCGAGCATGTCTGGTATACGAAGAGAGCGAATCTGGGTACTATACTCAAGAATACTGCTAATGAGATAGGGGGTCGATCGAATGGTGTCGAAATCGAAAAGCGAAGGTGAGACCGTGATGATGAAGAGCGAGTGTCAATGTATATGTGTGATTGGATACCATTCTCTGTGGACATACGACATACTTATAACTTCGTCCCAGACTCTGCTCGTCTGGAGTTGCACGCTTTCACGATAGGCACGCGACATAGCCCGTAGAGCTATTTTCAGCGCATCACTTGGAATTGCCACCCAAGACGTTGCTTGCGGCCTGAGAACCATGACATCGACGTCATTCGAGCTGCAACAACAACCTACATCCACGAAAAATCAAAGCCACGCTTCTTAGCTCGTGGTATCGTGGCACAACCGGGTATGACGGCTACTTCAACACAGCCTTGCTAGTAGCACTGCTGCCAGGTTCATGCCCCAAAGCCGTGGTTGGTTCATCTTGATTTCTTGGTTAGTGTCAATCCCGCATACACAGAGTTCTTGACGGACCCAGTAATTTCTTGAGTTGTCGGTTTTGGCCAATCACGGCAGTTGCACGTGTCTTTACCAAGCCATCTAGTGAATAACGAAGCTGTACCTTCTTGGCAACAAGAACCGAGCACAGCCAGGTAGCTGACGTCTACAAAGAAGGCTGCTATCGATGATCAATCTCCACCGAGTAAAAGCTTAACATCTCGTAGTAGTATCCGCGACTTCATTATTGGCTACGACCGATCTAACGCGTGGTGGCTGCCGTGTACTCACGCGACAAATTTCTATTCTTGAACTTATTCCCGGTAAGGGTCTCACCGTACCCTTATCAACCCGGTGCTGGGCATCTTGGGCCCGAATTTCTTGGAGCGTAGTATCCGAGCTACACCCGTCAAGGCTGCATATTGAGGTCATCAGGCTGTATGGTGCTTTTAGCATCGTGAACAGCCTCCGCTTGGTGAGCGCCCCATTAACACTGCCTCAATGTATGGAAGTCGGCAAAGCCGTTTTGTAACTATATGCACACGATCTGCGCCTGTAAAACGGTAAGGTATCATTCAGCTTCACATTCGCTATCATCACTTTTTGTATTTTTCATTTGTTCTAATCCAACACTCGTTACTTATCATGAACTTCAAAGACACGCTACTTGGTCGGTCGTCCGCCGACGACGGAAGCTCACGCAACTCCTTGGCACTGTCGAGATTCTCGTTCGAGGGGGATGATCGTTCGCTCCTCAGTATCGAGCGCCTGTTCCGCCAATGGCAGCAAGACGAAGAGTCGGGCTACGAAGCTGGTCGCGAGAATATGGAAGAGGACTCCAGGAAGGACGATGAGATTATTGTTCGTGTGTTCGATCACTCATGGCACTGCCACTAACATGACGTGTAGGTTACCTGGGACGGCCCGAACGACCCTTGCAACCCGCTTAACTGGAGTAATAAGCGCAAGTGGGTAACTACAATACTCGTATCGCTCTTCACTTTTATATCGCCTTTCTCGTCGACTATGGTAACTCCCGCGTTACCAGATATTGGGGATGACTTCGATATACCGGAAGGTTTCATGCGCCAATTGGTCATGACCATCTTCCTTCTTGGCTATGCCCAGGGGCCCTTTTTACTTGCTCCTCTAAGCGAGATCTTCGGGCGCGTCACAGTCTTACAGTATGCCAATCTCGTGTACTTTCTTTTCAACACATGTTGTGGGTTTGCGCAGACCAAGCAGCAGATGCTTGCGTTTCGGTTTCTTAGCGGTCTAGGCGGAGCGGCGCCGCAAGCTGTACGTCAACCCACTACACCTTCGATCGAAACACACAAAGCAAACATACACATGACTGACGGAGCCTAGCTGTGCAGCGGCGTCCTCGCTGATACCTGGTCAAAAGAAGAACGCGGGAAGGGTCAGGCTATATACGGTATCTTGACATGGCTGGCACCCTGCGTAGCCCCAATCTGCGGTGCATACATATCCACGGGCGCAAACTGGCGCTGGATCTTCTTCGCCACATCCATCTTCACCGTCTTCGTCCAGCTCACCGCGCTCTTCTTCCTCTCCGAGACTTTCGCCCCTGCAATCCTCGGCAAGAAAGCAAAAGTTGTTAGAAAAGCTATGAAGGGCATACGAAACGATGTCGTCGTGCGAACAGAGTTTGAAACGGGAGACCGCATGAGCAAGATACTGAGGAAGAGACTAGTTCTCCCGTTCATCATGATGTTTACACATCCGGCGACCCAGGCACCGTCGATATATCGCGCGTTCTTGTACGGCGTCATGTATCTGATGCTATCAACTTTCCCGATGGTGTTTGAGGAGGTGTATGATATGGATACCGGAGCTGCGTCGCTCAACTACCTGTCGCTTTGTTTGGGCTTCATGATTGGCTTGCAGGTTTCGCATCCACTTATCGATGGCGTACGTGTTCCTCCCCCCAGCTGATCCAATGGCGTATTGCGCAGCGCTGACATCGAGGTAGCTATACACCCGGATGAAGAAGTACTACAACGTCACCGAAGGGCTTCCAGAATTTCGCGTCCCACCTATGCTCATAGCAGGCATCGTCTGCCCTATTGGTCTCTTCATCTACGGCTGGAGGTAAGGTCTATCTCGCTGCACTTCACCACCGTCATGCTAATCTCGTCTAGTGCCCACAACGCTGTTCACTTCATAGTGCCCAATATCGGCGCCGTCATCCTTGCCATGGGCATGATCATCGGCTTCCAATGCTCGCAAGCCTACACCACTGACGCATACGAAGCGCGTTACGCCGCTTCGGCAGCTAGCGTAGGAGCATTCATGAGGACCATGTGCGGCTTTAGCTTTCCGCTTTTCGCGCCAAAGATGTATGAGACGTTGGGTTTGGGATGGGGAAATAGTTTGTTGGCTTTCTTGACTCTAGCGATAGGATTAGTGGGGCCGTTGGGGCTATGGTTTTACGGAGCTAGACTGAGGAAGATGAGCTGGAGGGGTTTGGGATAGACACGTTATGTATATAGAGGAGGAGTTTGTTTGTTCAAAATGTAATGAATTGCAACTTAAACTACGAGTACGCCGGGAGGTATTCGCATACTCGTGAACCCAAAAAACTCCACCTGATGATGACGCGAGGAGGTCGTCGCGGTGCCCTGAACTCCCAAACTCCAACCCGAAAATGACCCCAGGAGGTCCTCGCACCACCACGAACCGTTAAAACGAATTCCCAAACACCACCCGGGAGATACTCAGACCCCCAATCTAGTTGCTCCACAGCGTCGAAGAAGCCGCCATGCACTCCAGCCTGTCAGCCGCAGCCCTCTTATCCTCACGCTTGTACTCAAGGAGGTCCTCAAGCTCCGCAGCATACGCCTCATGCGACACCTCGAGCCTCTTGTAGCCCTCGGCCGACTCCTTCATGTACAGCGTGACCTCTGAGCGAATATCCTCCATATCCAAGCTCTGCTGCGCGACGGTCTTGACGAGCGCCTTCTTCTCGTTCTTGGCACGCATAGCTTCTAGCGCGGCTTCGCTGAACTTCTTCATGTAGCGTTCTTTAGCTGTGATTTCCTCTTTGAGGCGGTACTCGAGGACGCGTATTTTCAGTAAGGCTTGGTCGAGTTCTGAGGCGGCGCTGACGAGCTCGGGGAACTCGATGCGCGCTTTGAGGTTCTTTTGGCTGTCTTGCAGTTTGATGGCGTCGCAGATGAGGTGCGTGACGCTGGTGTCGACTTTAGGGAGCTTCTTCTCGATCTTGGTGATGGAGGTGGTGGATGAGGTGATCGAGGTGTCGATGGAGGTGATGAGGTCGGAGGACTTGGCCTTGTGGGAGATGAGAGTGGCAGAGGAAGACATCTTGTGGTGTGGAGGTTGAGTGTTGAAGGAGGTGGTTGTAGTTGTGGGATAACGTGCGTGACGTAACTGCAAAATTGGTGTACGTTGGTGAGTACCGAAGCTTGCTTGATTGTGTGCGGTGCTGTACGAGACGAGCGTGTGATTTGGTGAGTGCTGAAGTGGTTCTGGTAGTGCTAGAAAGGCTTTCTGATGTGCTTGTGTGTCTGAAGATAGTGGTAGAAGTTTCTGAAGACTGTGGAAGTGTGAGAGAAGAGTGTTGGAGATTGTAGGGGAGAGGGAGGGCGAGGACGGTATTTATGAGAAACTGGACTGCTGGTGTGCGCAGGTCTGACGGTACGAGCTAGCAGCTTCCGTCTTACAATAGGATGGATTTGCTATTGTTCGGTTGATAGTGAACGCTGGATATGTGGGGCGAAAGGGCTGTGTGGTTGGAGGTGAAGCTGGCTGGCCACTTAGGTGAGCTGTAGGTGTTACACCAGCGTCTTCACCTCTGTGGTGCTGAACAACAACTGCAGAAGGGAGCGAATAGGGCGTTGACGCTGCGACAATTGATTGTCATTATATTGAAGAGGCCGGTGGGCTAAGACCGTGTGCTGCGCGTTCACCAATACAAAGCTTTGATATATCACGGGCCCTATTGTGCTACCAAACTGAGTTTTTCATCTGCAGAAGGTTCTTGAAAGAATCGTACAATCAAGCCGTACAACAATGGCTATCATGTATGCAAAACAGATGCTGTCATTGGTTCCCACATTCGCACGTTCGCAGCTACCTGTTACTCACCCCGTGGGGGTCCACAGTGGAGCGTCCTACTTCATCGTGACTTAGGCGACCCGCTCCATTGAAGAGTGATGTTTACTGCGCCACATCAGTATAGTAGCAGAAATTCTCATCCAATGCGAAGGTAATACCTCACTCCTGTGGGACGTAATGTCAAGATCTGCGTGCAAATTTGATGAATCATCAATTCGCGGCCAACAAGCCAACACTGAGTCCGAAGTCGCATGCGTAGAACTGTAAAATGCTAGTAAGTGGATATGCCATCCAAAAAAACTCCATCTCTATCAAGTACTTTCCCACGTTATGCCACCCAATGAAGCTTACGTCCTTGATTTGTTCGAGATCAAGAAGTAAACACTGGTGTCATGTGCAACGCTACAAGAATCGTCTCTCATTCGTGCTGTACTACCAGACTTGGTAGCCACGATCTTAGCTATTTCAACTCGCTTTCTGATTCTTGTTTCTCGTTGGATCGATCACTGCCGCCGCGATGTCCACGGTTCCTCATCCGTTCCCGCCACGATGCCGTGGGTATGTACCACCACGGGGACGAGTTGGAGTCCTGAACCCTTCATCTGGGGCATTCGCATATCTAAAACTGGCCATGCCATTGGTGTATGCTTTGGGTGGAGTTAGCGCTGTCGCTGGTGCTGTCGTGGTAGGCGCGGGCTCGTTGGCTGAATGTTCGAACTTTTGGGGGGCCACCTGCGCATTCGTAACGACTTCACATGTTTGCGCTACTTTCTTAACCGCATCTGTAGTTGTCTTAGATGCATTGGCTGTAGTCTCTCAGCTAATCACATCTAACTGCGATGCACCGTCGTTTGCCACAGTAGCTGGCTAAACACCGCCAATCGAGTCGTGCGTACTGACGACTTGCTCTCCAATGGCTTTGAGCGCATTGATATCTTCTATTCTGGATGGTTAATCTGGTTCTCATGCGCCGCTCTTAACCGTGTTCTTAATCGCTTAGGTTGTATTGGCGTCCTCCAGTGAGGTCGATGGCTGCATTTTGTGCTCCACCTACACGAACCAGGAAAGGGTGCATGAGATACAAAGCGATGCAATTGGCTTGCATTATGGCTTCAAACCTTCCTAAACTTCTCTGGCTGTTATTGGAGTACTGAACCAGTACTGCCAGTCTTCGTGGCATCTTGAGTGGCGATCTCGGGACGCGCTTCCAGCTGTCCCTGAAGCTCATTACTCTTCCTGTTGGCTTCTCGGAGCTCTTTCTCACCGGCGCCCAAATTTTATATCATCGTTCTCGTTAGCCAATCTCATGTAGTCTTTGTCGAAGTTGTTCAAAAGGTCGTTGCTAGCTCCCGTGTTTTCACGACAGCGTAACAATGTCTGGTCACTACAGCACCAAAGCATAATCGAGACGCTTACTTGATAGCACAGCGATGAAAGTCATGTACTGAGAAACCAGGGATATAAGCATTCGTTCTGAGCTGAGCAAGAAAGTCCAACGCGACAAACACTCGTGGTGACTATATAGTACTACAAGAAAGCCTCGAGAAGGAAGGAGATTGAGCATGACGATATATATGAATACCGTCACGACATATATGAATGCCGTTGCTCTTTCTCCAACCTTCTCTCTCCAGCTATATCCTGGGTTGCAAACATTGGTTGCAACCACTCACACTCAAGATGAACCTAGCCACCTTTGCTCCACCACCTACTCATCCTCATCTCCATCCCCATCCTCGTCTTCGTCCACACCCATCTCCTCCTCTACCGCCTTGTCCGCGTACTTCAGCAAGGCATCCCTCTCTTCCGTCAACCTTCCAACCGCGGCCTCCAAATCTTCAATCTGCTTGACGAGCTTCTCCATCGCACTGATGAGGTCGTGGTCTTTACCCATGAAGAGGCTCTCTTTGGCCTCTTCATAGGTCGCTTTATCCAGCTTGAAATCCTGGTTTCGCTCAAGAATCTCCCACCTTCTGTGGAAGAGATTGTACAATTTGTGCCAGTGTCGCACGTTGTTGTTCGCCTTGACGAGTTCTGCTTCCTTCTCTCGGAGCTTCTGGTCTCGCCTCTTGAGAAGGTTCTTCCAACCTTCTTTTCCGCTGTCTTGGAGATCTGCGTTTTCCTTCTCGTAGAAGTCCACACGCTCTTGCAGCCTGTTTATCGTTGAGGCTTCTTGCGAGTTCTTCAGCATGATGATTTCCTGCTTCATCTCGCTTCGCAAGTCGTCGAGCCTGTTCTGCTCGGCCTCGTTCCGGAGCTTGGTGTCGTTCCTTCGCTCTTCTTTCTCCTTCTCGAGCTCGCGTTGCGCAAAGTCAATGTCGTTCTTGAGGTCGTTCACCTTGAGGATATACTTGTCCTTCTCAGCCTGAAGCTCCTTCTTCAATGCTTCGAGTTGCGCTGTTTGAAATGACGTGTTGGTGGTTGTTTGCTGGTCACGAATGACCCGGTTCTTGTCCTCGACACTAGCATTCAGCTTGTGAATTTCGCTGTTCTTAACTACAAGTTCAGCTGAAACGTCATCGATCCGCTTTTGCAAAGATTCGATGGTTGCGCGTGCTTTCGTCAAACTCTGCTGAAGGTCGTAAATGGTTTGGTTACCGGTGACCGCATCCGTCTTGAGCTGCTGGATCTGCCGATCACGGCTTTCGATCTCTTGGTTGCCTTGTTGGCGGAGTTGATCGTTCTTCGTTTGGAGGTCTGAGTTGTTCTTCTCCAACTCCTGCATCTTCCGGTCTTTCTGCGCAACGTCCACTTGATACTGTGCAACTGTGGCAGCTGCCGTCTGGTCAGTGCTGCTTGCTGCCTTGAGCTTCTGCAACTGACTCCAAACCGCCTCACCCTTGGCCTTGGCGTCCTCCAACTGCTTCCCAGTATCCACCTTCTCTCGGATGGCAGCATCGCGCTGTTGAGTGAGTGTTGTGACTTGAGTGGACAAGGCTCCCTCTTGGGCATGCTTGGCATGGACGTCTTTGCTCAGTGAAGCGATTTTGTTTCGCAATTCTGTCTCGACAGCACCAAATTTGAGATCTGTCGCAGTGGCGTTTGTCTCGGCAGATGATTGAGAGTCGTGCTTCCGGCCGGCTGCCTCAAGAGCTTTCTCGAGTTCGATAATTCGTCGGCGCAGTTGATTCTTTTCGCTCTCACACGTTTGCTTGTCGTCTGCCTTCTGATCCTTCAACCGCTTCAGCTCATCCATAACTTGCCGAAGCTGCTTTGCAAGAGCTTTGAAGTTGTCCTCTAGACCCTTGCATTTCGCGTCTGCCTGGTCCAAACTTCGCTGCAAGTAATCGTTGTTCCCAACAAGCCTGTCCCGCTCAGCGATAAGTAAGCTGTCAGACGACTCTGCCTGCTTAACTTTCTCGGCGGCGGCTAGTGACTGCTTCGTTTCCTCCAGTTCGGCCTCCAAAAGGACGATCCGCTTGGTGAGTTTGTTGATAGTCAAGACATCTGTCGATCGCGGCGGCTGGGATTTGTTGAATGATGCTGACAGGCGCTTCATCTTGAGTAATTCGGTTTCTCGGTTGGCAAGCTCGGCCTTCAACTTCTTGACCAAAGTGGGACCCTGCTCCAAGTCGGACTCTAGAGCAGCCAATTGGTTGCTGTGTTCTTCCTTCAAAGCAGAGATCTTGGCACTCTGTTCCTTGCGCAACTTGTTGCGCGCCTCGTTCCAGCGACGCTCATCCGCAACACCCTTGGCCTTTTTCTGTTCCTCAACTCGAGCAGTCTCGTTTTTGGCTTCGGTCAAAGCTTGTTGAAGAGTCATGACTTCCTTACGCACAAATCGTAGCTCACTAAGCTCAGCATCTTTCTTCTCATGAAGACGGGCACTCTCCTTGATAGTCTCGTCCACATTGCCTCCACTTATCATGTTGCGTTGAATGTTGATCTCTCGTCGTTTGTCGTGTAGTAACTCATCGAAGGAGCGTGCGACGCCTGGCATATACTCGTTGGTCAATCTCATCTTGATCGTCTCTTCGAGGTCATTGGTCGTCGCAGCCTGTGCCTTGTTCTCCCTTTCTAGGTTATCGAGCCTCTGTTTTTCGACAGCCAAAACGTCGGCCCTGGCTTTCACCTTGTTGGTGAGCGTCTCTTCGTCGTCGGCTTCGGAGACACCAAGCTCTTGTAACATGGCATCTTTCCCAGAGAGCATCGCAGCCCGTCTCTCCGCTTTGTGGCATCTATCCAGGAGGATTGTTCGCTCGGCCAGAAAATTTTGTGTTATTATATCGCGACTTCGTTTGATTCCGTCGAAAGCTATTTGCGACACTGCTACCTGCGTTGACAGGTGAATCACCCTTGGGTCTCGGAACCACATGAGCAGATTCGCAGCGATTGAGGCACAGAGTAGGGCAAGGAAGATACACGCGAGCGCTCTCCACGGAAACCATGATGTAGTTGCAAGCATTGCTGCTCGCAGTCGTGTGACGTCCGGTGGAGAGGCTTCAGACGTAGCAGTAACCAGGCTCGGCATTGTAACATCAGGGGTGTACGTTATGGTTGTGCACGGTGTGGCGGGATCGACTGGGTAGTGCGTCCATTTTGTGAGGTAGTGTCGGTCGATAAAGGTTGAGACTGACGTCACCTGTTCCGTGACCGTGTCGTAGATGGTCTTTGGAACCGTGGATGTAACCCTGAATGTATGCGTTGCCGTCTGCGTCTGAACAATGGTTTCGTACACCTTATCGGTCAATGTCTTGGGCTTCGGGAATATGGTGGCAGTCCGAGTGACAGTGGTTGCGATAACAGCGCCAGCGGAAGAGAACTGGAATTGCTTTGGAGCGGATGCTGGGTGTATGACAGGCAGCCAGTACGGGGCAATTACAGGAAGTGAGGCAATGATGGTAGCGCCCAGTGCGACGAAGATGTCGTTTTGCAACAACAGCTGGCCGATGTCCGCCATTGTGCGATATCTCGTTTCTTCAAGCTGATATATCAGCGGGAAATAGAAAAGTGTGTGCACTCAAATGTGGGGTAGCGACGATGGAGTCAGCGGCGTGTGATATCTCGTGTCGTTGAGCTGGTATATCAACGCGAGACAGAAACTTGTGTGCGCTCAAGTGCGGGGCAGCGATGATAGAGTTAGCGGCAATGTTGTTGGTAGCAAGGTGGCTGTCAAGTCGATGTCGCAAAAGCTGGGTGGGGGTGTATGAGCGTTTGCAATTTCGCCCAACAAAGGTGCTATTCATCAGTCACCCGACAAAGCGCATTGACCGAGATAAGTGAATAGTGAACGTGACAATGACGACACTGTGGAACAATAGACAAATACTGGAGTGAGGGACAATAGAAAGATTTATGGACAACAAATGAAAGGAAAGACAGCAGACTGAGCGCAATGACTGCGAAATTGTCTCAACAGTGTCTTTGGATGACCACTGACAACACGATAGCTTCCAGAGACAGAGGTGTAGCTTGTCGCAGTAATAATTGAAACATGCATTGTGCCTTTCCTCCACTCTACGGTGCAAGATCAGTAGAAGACAGGCCATAGGAACTTATGTCTACCCCGAGTTGTGAGCTTGCATAGACCCATCAACGTCTTCAGCAAGTCACACAACTCTGCTCACCAAGCACTGTAAATATTACGAAGACAAATAGATGCAGCGCTACATCGAGGCCATGACGTTGAACATCTCCCGCAAGATCGACCAGGGAGCAAACAGTGCGCATCAACGCTTTGAGCCAAGTCCAAGTGTTCCAACTCTTGCAATATACTGCGATTTGATGCAGCGAAGTGAAAGTGAAGATGGAACCGACGCCTCCCAGTGCGGACGGAGATGCCGTGTTAAGCAGTCTCTGGTCGTTGACTAGGTTTGCTTCTCTGGGCATCTCACTAGGCCCATCATGGGCAAGCACACAACTGCCACGTGACCACCCCTCGAGATATCCTGTTGCAACAGTGGCACGCGACACAGCACATCCAACTACATGTCAGTCGCTAGGTGATGGTGTTGTCTTGCGAGCCTTTGCAACGATCCCGTAGTAGCAATGTAATTTTCTGCTTCCCCTAGACTCTGATCAGTACTTCCTCGTCAACCTGAGCAGCCAGAATACCGCTTGAACAGCACCTCTTCATTCCTCAACTTTCTACTCACGCAGCTTAATCGACTCGTACGATATTTCTCCTACTAGAGGAACTGGGGTCACTAAATCCAACGCCATTTGCATGGTCATTGGGCTCGACTTTCCAGGTTGCAGGCCAGATCGCAAATCAGTTTCCTAATTCGGGCATCTTAACCCGCCCACAGAAGATGCTCCACCACGGCACACGTTTCCGCGTAGAACTGAATTCATGTGTCTCAGGTATCGCACCGGAAGCACGGACCTCTGAGACCCTTGATCTGGGGTAGACAAGACCTTGTCGCCGTTTTACTCCACTTCCGTCTGGTGTATCCGCGCAACACGCAACAAGCTGTAGTGAAGGAGACCTCGGTATCGTTTCGACTGTCTTCTTATCTTAAGGTGACTTGTCTCCATCTTCTAAAGAGCCGCCTGCCTAAAAAGACGTCGGGCCCATTGTAGTGTATCCGCATACCCGAGCATCGGGATTGTCCTCAATTGTAGGCACGCGACCGCGGCTGATTCCGTTGCCCGTATTACTACCTATTTCTGTGCTCCTTCTCTTTACTTACCATATTGTTGGAACATACGTACTTCAGTATGACGCCAACAGCATCAGCAACCGCTGCTGTGCCTACATTGACGCAAAGTGGAGCGCGAGTCGCTCTACAGGCCGCAGAGCAGCATGCACTCGAAGTGGGAGTGCCGATGTAAGTTGCATCTCCAAGTGGATGGCATAAAGCCCGACCGGACCGATCTTGCTGACACAATAACAGGAGCATCGCTGTAGTTGACGCACACACACACCTGTTAGCCTTCACTCGAATGGATTCGGCGAAGATAACGTCCATCAACACCGCCATGGACATGGCCTTCACTGCCGCCGGCAATCGCATACCTACTTCGGCATACCAAGAAACGCCGTGGCCAGGCAGTGCAACCTCGGGTATCGGCAACGCAATCATGGGACGCTTCACCACGCTCGGTGGCGGCGTGCCCATCCTGTCAGCAACAGGCGACATACTGGGTGCTATAGGCTGCTCAACAGGCACGAGCATGCAGGATGAGGCTGCGGCGAAGGCAGGCCGGGACGCGGTGCTAGACGTTATCAAGAAAGAGAAAGAAGCCGAGGAGAAACGACTACACGAAGAGAGACAAGCAGTGCTTACGCTATGGAAAGAGAAAGAAGAGGAAGTAGGAAGCTTGAGAGAGGAACTTGAGGGCATGGATAGAGGGAGTAAGAGAATGCGGCTCGATGGCGGCAGAAGTGGGAGTGCCAGCGTTGCTAGCAGTCTGACAGGACGAAGGGCGAGTACGCAGGTAGGACCAGCACCGGACACACCGCCAGAAGAAGGCGAACTGCTTCCGAGTTTTGTAGGGGAGGTGTCTGTGGGGCGTTATTGAGCGATTGATTCTTATCTCTTACGGTGGTGTTCTTAGTACTGCGCTCGTGAACTAAGCATGGTATTCATGGGTGGGATTCTGGGCGAAGAAAAGGGCGTTGGTATAAGGGAGGCTTTTGATGTGGTAGTAATGAACAAACATTATGTAACCTACTCTATGGTGATTGCGTGTGGCAAGGTGTATGGGCTTTTTGGGAATCGCGATGTGTAAGTTACAAATGTAGCAGGCAAGTGAGGTAGCCTTTTCGCTCTTGAAGTGAGAGAGCGTAGTGAAGCTTAATATCGATTCGCTATCTTTAGTAAGGTGTTAGGAGAACCTCGTTAATTAATTAATAGTAGCTTTACGCTCTATTCAAAGCCTCTTAGAGAGTATTTAAGTAAGTACTAAGAAGAACTTATAACGTGGTTCGCAAGCTAGTGACGCACCTAAGCGAGTGACGCACTTTTGCTAAGACCTTACTAAACTTTAATTAAGTCGTAATACCTTAACGCAATAGCGTAAAAATATTCTTAAACAAAGTAGATATATAACTTGCGATATAGGCTATCTAAAGAGACGCAACACTAATAACGCAACGCGCTAAAGCTATTTATAGCGTCTCTAAAGCAATACTATAAAGGCAACTTGCTAAAACGCCTTAATAACGTAATTGCGCGCCTAACTTAATAGCTCTTTAAGAATCTAAAAAGGTAGTAATTATTAAGTATATTCTTAAGCTAGTAGAGTAAGAATATTTGCGTAGGCTTACTAACGTTAAAGAGATAGCTAATTCTTTGCTTAAGATTTGTAATTAGAAGCTAGTTAGTAAGAAATAAGCTATAAACTTTATTAAGCGTTGCTCTAAGCTTAAAGTTAAGTTTAATTAAAAGTATAACTATAGTAAAGCTTTCTACGAGAATTCTAAGATTATATAAGGCTAGTTCTACCTAGTATAGAATATAAAGGCTAAGTATAGTATCTAGAATAAAGACACGTATAACTTTAATAAGACTAGCTTTATAATAGGCGTAATATTAACTAGCTTAGTAGTTATAGTAGTAAACTATTAAGAATAGCTAAAGATAGTGTAGTAAAGTAATTAGAAGTAGGTTATAGCTATCTAGAGTATAAACGCGATAAGGTAGGTAATTCTACTCTTTATTATCTTCTAAGGTAAGTACTACCTCTCTACTTAGTATAAGAAGAAGAGCCTATCTTAAGACTAGGTAATTATAGTCTCTAAGAATAGCTAGATAATAAATAAGCTTAGTATTAAGTAGCTAGAGCACTTTAATAGGTATATAAAGAGAAGAGTTATTAG
>JAESFQ010000158.1_pt1 | contig 24168 bp, 33 predicted proteins | sample 9269431 | NCBI WGS metagenome assembly JAESFQ01 (sample SAMN14502588, study PRJNA617103) | algae metagenome | isolation source: Plectolyngbya sp. WJT66-NPBG17 and co-occurring heterotrophs from well... | place: USA: Mojave Desert, Joshua Tree National Park, California | collected 2006-08-06 | reverse complement strand
GGCTGATCAGCAGGTTGATCTGCCGATGCAGCAGCTGATCGGGATGGGGCTGGCGTGAGCCACAGGCAGCGCAGCCGCACTGATGCAGAACAGAGGCAGCCATGATCACCTCCGCGCCAAGGTCTTAAGACGTAATGGCGAGTTTAGCGCATGTGCTCGGCAAACCATTGGATAAATTATTGCGTGCCGTGCCCTAGTGTCCTGCCCTTGAGGTTCGCGCGGCCCGCCCACGAACGGAAGGGATAAGCAGGCCATCGAAAACAAAGGCTGGTGCCCCAATCACGAGGCCCGAAGGATTCCGGGATCGGGCCACGAGGGCGTCCCCGCTTCACCCGGGTTCGCCGGACATGCTCCGGGCCAAAGCAGTGTCACGCCTCCCGACGATGCCGTCCTGCAGCAAAGAGGCGGACGCGGCCCACGCCATGCTGGAACACGTATGGTTACGGCACCAGCCGGTGAGGCGGCGGTCCATGGTTTCGGAGGGCGCGGTCAGTTCACCCCGACCGCGCCGCCCAGCACATCGCCGATGCCGCGATGGATGACGAGGTCGGCGATGGCGTCGAGCCCGGTCTCCTGGTTGTTGACGATGGCGAGCTGCGCGCCGATGCGCTTCGCCAGCTCCGGGAAGCCGGCGGCAGGGTAGACCACCAGCGAGGAGCCGAGGACAAGGCAGAGATCGGCGGCGAGCACCGCCTCCTGCGCGCGACGCATCGGGGCTTCCGGCATGGACTGGCCGAAGCTGATGGTCGCGGTCTTGACGAGGCCGCCGCAGCGGCGGCAGTCGGGGACGTCGCCGCTGCGCTCGAACTCCTCGCGCAGCTCCTCGATCGTGTAGCGCGCGGCGCAGTCGAGGCAGGCGCCGTAGGTGGTGTTGCCGTGCAGCTCGATCACCTGCGCTTCCGGCACGCCGGAGGCCTGGTGCAGCCCGTCGATGTTCTGGGTGATGACCTCGGCGACCTTGCCCTCGCGCACCAGCCGGGCGACGGCGCGGTGGCCGCGATTGGGCTCAGCGGCACGGAGCCGGGCATCGGCGGCGAAGCGGCGGCGCCAGCTCTCGCGCCGCGCCTCGGCGGAGGCGAGGAAGTCCTGGAACATGATCGGCTTCATCTGCTCCCAGACCCCGCCGGGGCTGCGGAAGTCGGGGATGCCCGATTCGGTGCTGATGCCGGCGCCGGTGAAGACGGTGATGCGGCGCGCCTCCTCGATCATGCGGCGGAGGTCGGCGATGTCGCGGTCGTCGTCCATGGCTCAGCTCCGGTGAAGGACGAGGGTGAGGTTGTTCGCCGGCATGGGCTCGACAATGGGCGGGGCGAAGCCCGCCGCCGCCGCGGCCTCGGCCACCGCCTCGAGGTCGCGGAGACCCCAGGCCGGGTCGCGGGCGCGCAGCTCGGCATCGAAGGCAGCGTTGCTCGACGCGGTATGGGCGCCGCCCTGGCGGAAGGGGCCGTAGAGGATCAGTGGCCCGCCGGGCGGCAGGCTGGCGGCGGCGCCGCGCAGCAGGCCGAGCGTCGCGGGCCAGGGGGCGATGTGGATCATGTTGACGCAGACAATAAAATCCGGGGAATATTTTGCCTTTCGGGTCTCCACCGTTTGTTTCCAAGGACATGGTTTTCAATGACTTAACGGGGAGGTCGCTGGGCCATGTGGTCTCCTAAAGGTTTAATTTTGTCTGGAAATAGGTCGTTTTAAGGTTGATGTTGGGGCTCATACCGTATGAGCCGCGTATGAATTGACGGGCGCTCATACGTCCTCCTAGAAGGTGGAAGCTCATACAGGGAGCCTCATACATGCCCGACCATCTCCTCCCTCAGGCCGCGCCGCAGAGCCGCCGCCTCGCTCTCCGCTTCCAGGCCGAAAGCCTGCCCCTCCCGCAGGATGTCCCCCAGGTCTACTACTCCGACACCGAATGCCCTGGCCTCCGGCTCCGGGTGGCGCGCAGTGGCAAACGCGTTTGGGACTGGCGCCGGGGGACGACCACAACCGTCATCGGGCCGCTGCCAACCGTCTCTTACGATGCCGCTGCTCAGCAGGCTGGCGCCTGGAACGAGGCGGCCAGCACCGGGGCGGACCCGCGGGCGGTAGTGCTGGCGGTCAACGCCAACAGCATCACCGTCGCGGACCTGTATGAGCGGTACATCGCCCATCTGGTGGACAGCACGAGGTCCCGCAAGGCCAACGAGAGCGCGACCAACTGCCGGAGCCAGATCAAGCCGCTGCTCGCCCGCTACGGCGACCTCCCGGCCATTGACCTGTCGCGCAACATCATCCGCGATGTCTATATGAAGGACCACCTTGCCCCTACCCGGCCGGAGGCCCGGCGGGTTATCTCCGCCAGGGCGATGATTCAATGGACCAAATCCGGCTGGTCGTGGGCGGTCCTTGAGGGGCTGGCTCCAAGGCTCGACCGGGTGGGGCTGCCCAAATCGAACCCGGCTGAGAGGCTGATCCTTCATGACCGCAAGCTCCTCCGCCGCGGCTACGGCCGGCACCGCAGCCACACGACCGAACTGGCTGACGACGAGTTGCTGGCGCTCATGCGGGGGATCGAGCAGGCGCGGTACTCCTGGGTGCCGGGCAAGAAGCGCCGGGCGGGTGACGCGCATGCTGCAACCAACCCCGCGGGCCTGCTGATCGTGGAGTTCTGCCTCTACACCGGGTGCCGCAAGAGCGAGGCCGTCTACCTCATGCAGGGCGACATCGCCACCGATGGCAGCCATGCCACGATCAACGAGCACAAGACCATGGATCATGACGGGGAGGCCCGCACGATCCGCCTCGGCCCGGAGGCGCGACGAGTGCTTGAACTGGCCGCGGAGTGGCGGCAACGCATCCGCTATGAAGGCGCCCTGATGTTTCCGTCTCCGCTTGGGGGGGTCTGCACAACGGTCAATAAAGCCCTGGATGCCGCCATCTTGGCTGGCGGTTTGAAGCGCCGAATCGTCGTCCACAGCCTGCGGGGCGGTTACATCAATTACGCCTGCCGGTCGGGCGTTCCGCTGGAGGTGGTGAGCGAAAACGTCGGGCACGGCGACATCCGCACGACGCAGACGTACTACCGCAAGGTCCACGACCGGATGCTGGCGGCGGGCAATGATCAGGTGAGCGCGGAGTTCACCCGGCTCCGCGAGGGGCTGATGAGCGAGGCCCACTAGGTGCGCGTTTTCACCCGGCCTTCCGCGGTGGAGCTTCCTGCCGCGGCTCAGGCAGCCCTCGACCGTGATCCGGTGCTGACCCGTCCCCAGGCGGCGCATTTCCTCGGCGTCGCCGCCTCCACCCTGGCCGACTGGGTGAAGGGCGGCAAAGGCCCTCCGTTCTACGACTACGGCCGGGAGGCGGGTTATCCGCTCAGCGCCCTCCTGGCATGGCGGCAAAGCCAGTTGAAGCAGCACAGCGAGCCGGAGACGGAGCCGGAACCTGTCCCGGTGAAGCGGAAGCGTGGACGCCCCCGTCTCGTCACCTCGCGGACCGGTACGGCCAAGCGAGCCGGCCTCAAGAAGAGGACCATCACCAAGCGACCGCCCCTCAAGAAGACCATCACCAAGCGACCGAGCGCCGCTAAAACCCGGCGGGCTAGAGGTCGGTGAAATGCCCGCCCAGGGGACCCCCCAGGGCGGGTTTTTCAATCACCGGTCCAGCCGGCCCATCCGCATCTGCGGATTATCCGGCCCGTTCAGCAGGCCGGCTGCTGCCCGCCCTGTGGTCGCGCCACCGATGAGGGCAGGTGCCGACAGGGAGTTGGCCCGCATGACCGCGGCGCTGAGCAAGCTCCTGCGGCATCCACCGACGCCTGATCCTGGCCACCCAGCCGCCGGAGCACTTCCCCGCTCCGCTGGACATCACCGGCCGCGGTCAAGCGCTGGCCCAACGCCCGGAACTTACTGGCCAGGACGTTGCGGGCGATGTTGGCCCCGGTGGCGATGCCGGGCGAACCCGTCAGGGTGTCCATCATCACACTGGAGAGCACGCCATCGCCCTTCTGGTCCGCGACATCCGCGGCCTGCCGGAGAGCGGTGCGGCTGGTCCCCATGGCGGTGTTGTTCGTCCGGGCGATGTGGTTCTCCCGGCGGATGTTTGTGAATAGCCGGTCAGCGATCTGGGTCCGTGCCGCCGGAGCATTACCCACTGCGGTGAGGATGGCATCCAACTGGCCGCGGCTGTGGTCACTCAGGCCGGCAACTCCGCTGGCATCCCACCCGTCGCAGATTTTCGCCAGCCGCTCGCGGATGGCCTGCTGGGCGCCAATGACAAAGGCGTTCCGTTCGGAACGGTTGAGGCGGGCGATCCGGCGCAGGATGACCTCCGGTCGATTATCGAAGGCGTGGGTGCCCCGCTCTACCGCGGTTCGTAGCACTGATGGTCCCGCCCAAGTGGTGTTGGTCATTTGATAGAAGGAGTTGCCGGTCTGCGGATCGACGATGAGGGTATCCATCTAAGCCAGCAGGCTTGCCTGAACTGCGTAAGGTGCGCGCCATCCATCTTCCGGCACACTGGTTTTGTGGTTAGCAGTGCGCTGGGCTTGGTTAGTTTTCTCCAAGACCTTCGCCGTGAGGATCACGAGCAGCCAACAAAAAAGGTGCCGCTTGTGCCGTGCTACCTAGGCGGCGCAGGATTAGTGGAACCCTTCCGGGCTGACCCGTGAGGGCGCGGGAGAAAACCATCATGACTGAGCACGTCTACAAGCTAGTGGAGCTTGTCGGTACCTCTGGTACCAGCGTCTCCGACGCCATCCAGAATGCAATTACCCGGGTCACCACCACTGTCCGCAACGTCAAGTGGTTCGAGGTGGTCCAAGTCCGCGGCGAGGTAAAGGACGGGAAGGTCGGGCACTACCAAGTGACGCTCAAGATCGGCTTCACGCTCGACGACGGTTAGCCCATCAGCCCAAGGCGGTCTGAATAGTCCGCCTCACCGCTGCCGATGAACATCCGAGATGAACGAGGTAACGGTCATCTCGATCGATCCTCGCCAGAAGTCGGACATCTTGCCGGTTCTCCATGGCCTGCTCAAATTGTGCAAAGTCAGCCTGATCGAGGAGGACATCGGCAACGAATGGGTGGCTGGCGATAGTGGCTGGGCGTTGTACGATCTCGTGGTAGCGCACGGGATATCCTCGCGGGTAACTCTCGGCCTGATTGTCGAGACAGGTATTTAGCCGCTCCATCATCTGGCTCAGGCTGCTGACAATCAGGCGGATGACTGCGGCATTGTCCCTAGCGTGGCCCCGAGCATCAGTCGCGGCACACCTGACCAGCGTGGGCCAGTCCACGGCACCAATCATCTTGGGAGAATCGCAGAGGTCCCAATGCGCGGTGTCGGCATTTGGACGGTGCGTGTCAGCAGCATGGTTGCTGGGGTAGGAGGCGCCTACGCACCGGCAAAAGGACAGGAAGATAGGTCACTTCCTGAAATGTTTTATCAAGACTCGTGATTACTATGGCCAGAAATTTGTTGCCGCCGCACTGCGATGAGAAGGCATCGTGAACTGCCTGTTTGAAATCGGCCGAGGTGAGATCATGATGAACAACATCAACCAGGGTGATAGTGGCCTGCGCGGAGCTTACAGCGAGCGCAGCTTCCTATTGGTTATCATGCTCACCGTAGCGGCTGAGATTAGCAGCCTGATCTGGTGGCTTCTTTAGGTGGCGCAGACTCGACCGCGGAGGGGCATGGCCACAGAGCAACCCCGACAATCAGAGACTCCTCCGAAGCAGCATATGCAGCGGTCTCATCATTCATTCTGGTTCATTGTCAGAGTTGGCTTCGCGCTGACTGCGGCTTGGGTTGCTGTGACTGAATCTTGGGATAGTGATGGCAACGGCAGCGTCTCCTTTCATGAGATGCTGTTGTTCATTGTGCGCTTTCTCGCCTTCCCGCTGCACCTCCTGCTGAGCCTTACCCCCGGCGAGGTGCTTGGGTTCTTCGGGTTGCCGAACGCCTACTGGCCTTCCTCGGCAGCGTTGGCCATCGTCATCAGCTTGCCGCTTTGGGGCGTACTGCTAATCGGGGGCCTAGTAGCCGAAGCGTGGCTGGAGCGTTCATTGTGGCTTCCAAGGAACGGACCGATATCTAGCCCGCGCCGCAGCAGAGCCACCCTCCAAGACTATGCGGAGAGTGGCTACGGCGGCATTATCTCCGCACCTTCGGCGAGTTCCGTCGCAACCTCAGCCGCCGACCGCGCTTAGGTCACTCCGCCAACCGCCTCTCCGGCCCCGAGCGCCGTAGCCCCGCTGGCTCTGGTGACCGATTGATCGCCCGTCGCGGTCCCAAAGCGGAGAACTGGCATTGGCGTCCCATCTAGCCGGTCGAACTCGACAACGACATCGCCGACGAACTTCTCCGCGCCGGAAACGCGCAAGCGCAGAATCCGATGCGGCGCATAAGGCCAGCCGCGGTGAAATGCCCCGGTGTACACGGTGCTCACCGCCTGCACGGCAATCAGAGCAGCGACATATTCAGGGTAAGCCCCAGCCTGAGAAGTGGCTACGAAGCGGGTATCGACACTCACCCCGTCTGCTTCGGCTACGAAGCAGCCGCCACGGCCCGCGCTATTCCAATGACCCGCGCAGCCAGCACCAGCAGGCCGATCGCTGCCGGCACGTCCTCAAGCCACAGGAAGGCACCTACGGTTTCGCAGACATGGCCTCTCGCGCCAATCCCATAAGCCAGCACGAAGACCGACGCCTTCGGGTGGCGCTAGCGAGCCCATCCGGGCATACTGGATCGGCACGGCATAGCCAGCCAGTTCGGTAAACCTTGCGGCGACTATGGCGCTGCCTCCCCTCGCCTCTGCGGTTCTCATCTACCGCGGGCGGGATGGTCGAGCGCGCAGCGACGGCGGCCATCCCAAGGACGCCCCGGCGCGGCTGTATGGCGCAACTCGGCGTCACCGCGGACTTCAGGATGATGACCTGAATGACGTGGTAGATGATGAGGATGATGACGAGGAGATCGCGGCGTGAGCGACAGAAGGGCTTTTCGGCAACAACTGCGGCGGCGCAGACTACGATAGCTTGTGGGAGGCACGATGGTAGGGCGTCCTTAGCGGCAGGCGTGAGGCGCGCCGGTTTCGCCATCGGCCGGGCCTTCAGCATCGGCCACGGACTGTGGCGCTGTGCCGATGTCCGGACCTACATCATCCCCGAGCATTCGCCCCTGGTCCTGCATTGGTCTTGGAACTGCCGGACAAGACCAGCGAGGAGCAGCGCTTCCTCGATATGGTCCGAGCCCGCTCGCACAGAGCATCCATTCACAACCACAAGCGTTCTTCCGAAGGTCAGCAAGGGGGACGTTTATGTCTGGTCTACCTATCCCGCCAACCGACCCGATGCCCCCCAAGCCGCCGACGGGCCATCCCGATCCCGATCCGCAGCCTGAAATGCCGCCCAAACCGGTGCCTGAGAACCCGTATCCTGTGCATTAGGCGGAAGCACTTAGGGCCGCGGCCGGGCCATGCGTTTCAGGACGGCGACCTGCCGGAAGAACTCCTGCCGCGGCTGGGCGGGGCTGCCGACCAGCGCCACCCCGCAGGGCACGTCCGACATCACGCCTGCCTGGGCGCCGATCTTCGCACCCTGGCCGATGCGGATATGCCCGGCGATGGCCGCTTGTCCGCCGACCTGTACGAAGTCTTCGAGCACCGTCGAGCCCGCGATCCCGACCTGCGCCACCACCACGCAGCAGCGGCCGAGGCGGACATTGTGGCCGATCTGCACAAGGTTATCGAGGCGCGACCCGGCACCGATCATCGTATCGCCGGTTGAGCCTCGGTCGATGGTGCTGTTCGCGCCGACCTCCACGTCGTCGCCCAGCACCACGCGTCCAAGATGAGGGACGGAGAGAAATCCGGAGGCCGTGGCGGCGAAACCAAACCCCTCCTGGCCGATGCGCGCGCCGGGGTAGACATAGACCCGCGCGCCCAGGAGGGCATGGCTGAGACTGGCGTGCGCGCCAATCCGGCAGTCGGGGCCGATCACCACGCTCTCGCCGATCGCGGCGTAGGGACCAATGCGGCAGCGGGCGCCGACCTCCGCCCCAGCCTCGACCAAGGCGAAGGGGCCGACCTCTGCCCAGGGATCGACCCAGGCGCTCTCGGCAACGATAGCGGTCGGATGTACGCCTGAGCGCAAGGGCGGTGCTGGATAAAATAGGGCAGCCACCCGCGCCCATCCCGCGTAGGGCTCCGTCGTGACGATCGGCACCACCCCTGCGGGCACCCGTTCGAGCATGTTGGGATGCACGATCACCGCGCCTGCCGAGGTTGTTTCCAATGCGGAGGCGTAGCGCCGGTTGTCGAGAAAGCTCACCTCGTTCGGCCCAGCAGCCTGCAACGGAGCGACGCCTGTTAGCAGCAGCCCGGTTCCCGGTGCCGTGCCGCATGCCGCCTCGGCGACGGTGGCGAGCGGGTGTGGCCCACTCCGAGCAAAGAAGCGCGGGTCGCCGATCGCCATTCTGGCATGTCCTCCCTTGTTGAGGCTCATGGTAACGCCTGCTGTCCGCGCTGCCATCCCTCGATGCGTTACTGAGACAGCCGACAATGACTTAGGTCGCGCCCTGGCATCCGCGCCAAGGGTTCTGAGCCGGTCCATGCAGTGGCCCTTTACAGGAGCCCCGGCACCCAGCCGGTCGCGCTCAGCGCTTCCCAGGCCGCGACCGAGGCAATCGAGAGCATGATCAGCGCCACAGCCAGGGCGACGCTGAGCAGTACCCCGTCCTCCTCCAAGTAGGCGAAAGCAACCAAGCCGATCACCAGGGCGAGCGGGATGTTGCTGAGCGGAACGGGAGCAAGAAGGCTGGGGGCGAGTAGAAGCACGACACCGCCAACCACCCGCTTCGTCGCCCGGAATGGTGTCGCCCAGCGCGGGCGGATGTAGCGTTCCATAAAGCGGATCACCGGCACGAGCCGATCCACGAGCCGAGCCAGCCGCCGGGTCTCGAACTGGCGGGCCGCGATGCGGCGAGGAAACACTGGGCCGCGCCGGGCCAAGATCATCTGGGCCGCCGGAACCGCGAGCAGTGCCCCAGCGAGGGCAGAAACACCCGGCAGCAGGCCGAGCAGAGCCAAGAGCAGCAGGACGATGCCGAACGAGCGGTCGCCCAACCGGTCCAGCAGCCAAGCGAGCGTCACCTGCTCAGGGGCTTCATGGCCGAAAAGGTCAGTCAGAACTACGGAGGTGGGCGCGCGCGTAGTCATACAAAGCTGGTAACACGGCGAGGCACTGGTCAGGTGCGCAAAGGGTTGCGCTCGACCAGCATCCCGATCAGGCGCAGCAACTCCTCGCGCTCCCGGCCGCTGCTGCGTCGGGCAGGAATTCCCGGACACCGCCACAGGAAGTTCAGCTACCGGATGATGCATTGGGTTCGTGCCTGAATGAAGGCGAACCCAAGCGGGAGCGTCCGCCCAGTATTGGCAAAGGGGCCTGCAACCAGAGTCGTGCAGCCTCGCCTCGATGTGCCCCTACGTCGTCAAACCCGATCAGAAATTGGACGCGACATGCGGTGACGGTCGATGCTGGTGGGGGTCACGCCCAAGCAGCACCGGGCGGCACCGGCCTAAACGCTTCGCGGAAGAGGGCGAGCCGGCGGAGGTAGAAGGAAGCGCACTTGCAAGGACCCGTCGCCGCCTGAACGGCTTCGGGTCCTTCCATTCGCAAATCTCGCGGTCGTCTCCCCTGCAAGCTGGTGTACGAGGTCCGGCGGGTGATACCGTGACGACAACCAGCAGGCATAAGCGGGAGGACGGCAATGGGACCGCGGCAGGAGCACTTCCGCATGATGGCTCTCTACAACCAGTGGGCCAATGGCCGCCTCTATGCCGCTGCCGGGCAGATCGCGCCTGAAAGCCTAGCCGAGGACCGCGGCGCCTTCTTTGGTTCCCTGCTTGGGACGCTCAACCACCTCCTTGTCACCGATCGCTTATGGATGAGCCGCCTGGACGAGGAGAGCCCGCCCGGTACGCGGCTCGACGAGGTGCTGCACCATGACTTCGACGACCTCCGCGCGGCACGGCTAGTGCAGGACAGGAAGCTCGTGGATTACGCCCACGGGCTGAGCGAGAAGCGCCTCGCCGAATCCCTTGACTACGCCACGAGCAGCGGCGCCCCGCATTCGCAGCCGCTCCACCACGTCCTCGCCCACCTGTTCAATCACCAGACTCACCACCGCGGGCAAGCTCACCACCTCGTCGGGATGGCGCTGGGGCGCGACAAGGCACCCGTCCTCGACCTGCTTGCCTTCCAGCGCTCCACCGTGCTCGTGCCGGGCGCAGTTAGTGGGCCAATATCGCCACCTCGATTGCTGCCCGATGATGCAGGAGCGAGTGCTGTCGAGACTCCACCGATCGGCCATGTTGTCATCGACGCCTATGCCGAAGCTGCCGACCCGGCCGGGGAGGTAAGAAGCACCAAGCGGGTTCCTGCGCCCGACAGTCTCGGTGGATAGCCAGTATGACCTCGGGTGCCGGCTGCACGTTGGCTAAGGTGCAACAAGCAACGAGGTGACGGCTCCGGACTCCGATGCGTGCCTCACGACCCCTACAGCCCGGCATGCCGCAGCGGCAGAGTGCCGCTGTCTCCTTGCCGGGATAGACGTTCCCGTCAGCCTACCTCATCTCGATCGTCCCGCTGACGATGTACGGCCCATTCGTCCGGATGGTATTGGCTAGGCTCCCCGTTTGATGTCTCTCTTCTCGGGCGGCGGCCGTTCGCCCTCCGTAGCCTCCCGCTCGGCCACCCGCTTCGTCATGTGCGCCACGACTTGCTCCGCGGTGCCGTAGAAGATATCGGTTCCCCAGGGGTGGCTAATGCACCAGCGGCTCGCCCCGGCCTCGGCGTGCCCCATCCGCTTCGCCTCGGCCTGCCCACGCGATGTCGGCAGGATGAGCACATCACCCGCTGCTTCGGCCATTTGCGTCCTCCCTCTCTTGCTTGGCCAGAGATCGATGATGCACACCTTTGCAACCCAGTTGGAAGCGAGACATCGCGGTACAGAGCGGTGTTCGCATTTGGAGTGGACATCGAGATCGGTGCAGCACCTTTCAGAGATGTCAGACGCGCTTGCCTAACTGCGGGAGCAGAACCGGTCACCTGCTGCCCGCCATCCCATCATGTCGTTAACCCAGTCCTCAGTGTCGCCCAGGAGCCCGCTGAACTGGGTTCGGGGCGCGTCGTAGAGTTCCACTCGCTCCATAACCAAACCATAGAGGGAATGCTGCTGCCGTTGCGTAGCGGCGCCGAGCCTGTCAGCCAGCATGTCGAACCACGCCTCATGCCGGCGGGGGTGAGGAAAGCATCCATACCGCCCCCACCAATCGGCGAACTCTGCCTCAGTCGTGGTGCGCCACCTCTTTCGAACCGGCTCGTCCCTCGCCTGTAACTCTTGCGCTGTGAAAGCACGCGGCATTGGGACCGAATGACGCTGGTCGGGTTCAGGCTGGAAGGGAACGGGCGGTGGAAGCTGTCCCTGGTATGGCGCCGTGGGCGGTGACAAAGGCTGGGCCGGGTATGGCTCGGCGCGTGGTCGGGCTGCTGGGGGACCAGCAATGGGCGGTAGCGTCTCGGTCGTCTGCGACCACGCCTGGGTACCAAGAAGGGCCACAAGAACGATCATGTGAAACCGTGTTTGCATGGCGCGCACCTCTCAGGATCAACGCAAGTGCCGGGCTACGGTCGCCGCGTCCAGATGGGAATGGAGCCAGTCGTACGCGAGCCAAGCGTATGCCGTTGCGGAGGTCGGTTTGACGAAGCGGACAGATCAAACCGCACGCCGAGAATGGTAACCAAGGCGTTCTGCGGATGACAGAATCGGTGACCGCCTGATTGCTGGCGGCCCATGCCGCGTTGAAATCGGCGACAGCAGGACGTAGCCAAGCTAAACTGTCTGGTGCGCTCGGTTGCGGGCCGCGCCTTTCAACATAATGCCTTGTCAGTGCGCCGAACCAGCATCCCTCTGGTAAATCCGGCGGCCGTTGGTCTGCGCAGCCGGGCGGAGCCGTTAAGTCACTTCTCAACGGCATTTCGCATTCCCGAACGGCGACCGCATTGTGAAGGCTACGGTTGGGGCTTCTTCTGGGCTGGTGCGTTTAGCTCCTACTTTCACAAAGGAGGAGTAATATGATGCGCAACTTTACAGCCGCGCTGCTCGTCGGGTTGGTTTCGCTCAGCTTGACGGCATGCGGCACAAGCCCCGGCAGCCGCGCCGTCTCTGGGGGCCTGCTTGGAGCAGGAGCGGGTGCTGGCGTGAGCGCCCTGACGGGTGGCAGCGTTGGAACAGGTGCGCTTGTTGGTGGCGGTGTGGGTGCCGCAGGCGGTGCTCTGACAGCACCGAGCCGCAGCAGCAGCTACGGTAGTGGCGGATATTCAGGCGGCCGTGGGTATCGCGGTTACTGATCACAATCGCAGTTCAGCCTGGGCGGTGGTCTCGGCCAGTCCGTTCTTATTGACGACAGGCTGATAGCGGATCGGCGACGAAAATCGGGTACAGGCCGGAGTGGGCGGGCGGTGCCGGGTGGAACAGGGCAGCGACCAGCGGCGGGACCTTTAGGTTCCGCCTGAGGCGAAGCGTGTTTCATGTCGGGAATGGCGCGCAACATCGTCGCCGCGGTGGATGGTGAGAGGAAGGTGCCCCGATGAGCGAAGAGCAACCCAAGCTTGAGGAGCAAGAACTCACCCAATATGCTGAGGAGGTTGATCATGAACTCACACAATTGCGCGCTGCGGTCTGGGACCTGATTGACGACTTCGATGCCACCGGAGGCTTCGTGGAGCTTGAGGCTGGTCATGGCGGCGACGGGCCAGTGACCCGCCTTTGCAGAATGACCTCGAAGCCCCTCCCGCCCATGCTCAAAACATGGTTGGAGAAAGGGGATGCCGAGTAGCCATCAGCGGCACCTTCCGCAAAGTTCACCATCACTGCCATGGCTGCGCCATCATCCAGCCCGAAACGCGACACCCCCTCCCCCTACATTCCGGCCCTAAGGAGCACCAATCGGAGGTTCGAGTGCGCAAGACCGCGTTGACCCTGTTCGCCGCAGCCGCGCTAGGCTTTGGTCTCTTTGCTTCAACCGGCGGTTCCGCAGCCTCAGTCGTCGTCACGGCGCACCCAGGGTGAAGCGGTGCACACTGTCCAATATTGGGGAGCGGGACCGCAGTCCTGGGACGATGGCTGGGAGCGGCGGCGGCAGTGGCGGGAGTGGCGCCAGCAGCGGGACGAAGCGCGGATCGCCGAGGCGGCACGTCGCGAGGCGTGGCACATCGAACAGGAGCGCGAGCAGCGCCGGGCGTGGCGGCATGCACAGCGGGAGCAGCAGTATGGCCACGGCCCTGGCTTCTACCGCGGCTGGTGAGGGAGCAGGCGTCCGAGCAGCGCCGCTGCGCTGGGAAGGTAATAGGCTTGCTCCTCTCAACCGACAGAGTGACGACGAACTTGCACCCCCGAGGTCCGTAGCGCCCGCCGTGCGGCACTCTCTCCAATCTGCATAGGTTGCAGTGGCCTACATGATGGCCTGCCGGTCGGCGTCCGTACCTGCCATCCCCAACATCGTTGACCCGCGCGACACCCGGGGAGCATCACCCCGACCCGCGGAACCCCGGTGATCTGGCTTGCGGGCGGAACCATGGCGAGCCTCCTCAAATCGGCAGCGATCACGCCATCAGACGGTCCGGACGGGGCGCCGACGAGGCTAAACTGGTTGGGCCGCGCGTCCACCAATCGCACGGGCAGGTCATGGCGGATTCCAGCGTTGAGCGGCAAGCCGGATCGTCGATCTGGCGGGCTTGCACGCTCAGCAGCGAAACGGCGAGTTGCAGCGCGTTCTTGGTGCGGTGGTTGACCTCACGGACCAAGAAGTCGCGGTAGCGGATGTCCTCCTGGCCTTGAGCCAGGGCATCGCGCAGCGTGACCTCGGTCCGTTGCCGTCGCTCGACCTCTTCTTGCAGTCGTGCGTTGACCTCCTGAAGGCGCCTCGTCCGGGTGGCGACCCGCCAGTCCAGCGTCTCCTTGGACTCGCGCAACTCTCGCTCCTGCACCACACGATGGCTGACATCGAGAAAGGAGGCAAAGTGCTGGACAACCCGGCCATCCTCGACCACCGGACTGACGAACAACGAGACCCACACTTGCCGCCCGTCCATGGCGCGAAACGGCACATCCTCGATAAAGGTTTGCCGTGCGGCCATGGCCGCCTCAAGCCGCGCCGCCACCTCCGGGTCGGCATGCGAGCCAACGAGGAAGAAGTAGTTCTGGCCTAGCACCTCCTCTCGCTCGTAGCCGCACAGTTCGAGAAAAGCGGCGTTAGCGTAAATGATCGGGTTTCCGGTCACTCTGGGATCGGTGACCACCATTGGCATCCGGGTCGCCTCGACCGCTGCGACAAAGAGGCCGCCGCAGGCTTCGACATTGCGCACATCACTCTCGGCCGCGGCTTGACCTTTGCGGTTCCGGGGCTGGTCGGTGACGGACATTGGCACTTCTCCTCTACCGCGTTTCCGCCCCAGTCTCAGCCGAAGCCACGCCCGGCCTTCCTTGTGCCGGGGCGCCCCGGGCGGCAGAGATAGCTGGATGTGCATCCGTCCAGCAACCCCGCCGCACTCTCTGCCGGTTATGGTCGCGTGAGGGTTCCGGCGCTGGTGCCAGCCCCTTGGGCGGACGGCCCAAGCTGCGCTAGGTCCGCCCTTCAAGCTGCTTCAAGCGATTCCGTGGAGGGGATCAGATCGAGGACCGAGCCAGCGAACGCGGACCGGTTCATTGTCGAGCGGACGCCCACCACGGAGAAATCGGCCGCAAGCCAGTGCTCGGAAGCGCTCCGGCCGAGGTCAAGCATCCTGCGGAGGAAGCACCAGCTTGCGTCGCAGTGGCTCCCTACCTTGAGCCCGCGGAACTCCTCCTCGGCACCAATCGCGTGCAGCCGGGCCAGGGCACCCACCGCCGAGGTAGGCAGGTCGGCTAGAAACGTTGGGCCAGCGCTAGCGAGCGCAACTCCTGCCAAGCGCCGCGCCGAAGGCTGTTTCGTCGGTCTGTTCAGCTACGCCGGAGGCGGCGACGAGCGGGTCAGGTCGGTCTACGGGCGTGGTCCGGACCAGCACGATGTCCGCGGGTGCGCCCGCTTTGACTAGCGCGCAACAGCGGGTTGACGGCATAGCCGCCGTCCCAGTACGTCTCGCCACCGTTTCCCGCCGCTTGAGGCAACTGCGGTAGGCACGCTGAGGCCGGCAGCACCTCCGCCGTGACCTTGGCATCGCGGAACAACCGCGCCTCGCTGGTCCGCACACTGGTTGCCGAGATGACCAGGGTGGGCGCACCCTCGATTCCGAAAACGGACGGATCAAGCAAGCCGTCGAGCACGCCACGGAGCGGGTTCAGCCCAAGCAGGTTGATTCTGTCGCGCGACGGCCCTCTGACGGCTCGCAACAGTGCATCAGCCATGGGCGCCCATCACCTTCGTAAAAGGTGGACCCCAGCCCCGGCCGTGTCAGGCGAGCCGGAGCCGGAGCCGGTGGCGACCCGGCGCCAAGAGGCGTCGAGGAGGCGCTTGGCTTCGCCCAGTCGTCCTGTGGCGAGGCCCTGGACCAGCATGGCGGCGTTCATCGCTCCAGCGCTAACGCCGCCAGCCATGAGACTGGATGCCATGGCGGCAACCGCTAGCCGCCCAGACCGGGTTGTTGGATTGGGAACGACGGTGCCTTTTTGGTGTTTACCAGCCCGATCCGCTGGATCATTGCTGCTTGCCCAAAGGAGGAGCGCATCAGATGGCAACCGGCGCTGTGAAGTGGTTCAACGCCAGCAAAGGGTTTGGCTTCATTCAGCCTGACGATGGCGGCAAGGACGTGTTCGTGCATATCACCGCCGTGCAGGCCGCGGGATTGCAGGGTCTCAATGACGGCCAGAAGGTCAGCTACGAAGTTGTTCGGGAGCGCGGGAAAGAAGCAGCAGCCAACCTGAAGCTGGCCTAAAGCCGGTCCACCGCTGCTGGACCCATGCATCAATCTGCCCGAAGGGGCTGCATCCACTGACTACCAACTGTGCGCTTCGCCCAAAGGTTACCGTCGGTCGGTTTGCAGCGAAGGTCTTAGTTGGGAAGTGGATGCAGTGAGGCTGCTCAGCCCAAGCAGGGCGACCCAGCCGAGATTCGTCCGCTCGACATTCGGACGAACTCGAAAAGCTGCTCTCGGCGGCAGGACTGAGGATACCGCGGCAGCGCCGGCTTCAGCTACCGCGGAGGCAGCAAAGCGCTCGGTGCGAGGTTGGGCCAACGCTACGGCACATGGAAAACCGGCGTAGAGGATCGCCACCCAGAGGCGCCCCCGCATGTTCATCTCCCTTCCCAGCTTGGTGCCGGGTACCCGGTAAACGCTTCTGTAAGGGTTTTGTTGCGTGTTATCGCATAATCGGGTTTTGCCGTAGGCAGCCCTGCGCGTCAGAGAGAACAGTCACCAAGGTCAAGCGAACATCTGCGTTGAGGTGACGAGCGCCTGCTCACCGTCCTCCCCTGTGGGGGCGTTTAACCCCTCCATGCCGCACTGGCAGCTACCAGCAATGAACCTCTACGCAGGTTTAGAATGCTTGGCTGTTGTATTTAGGGCTTGTACGCGCGCTCATAGATTTTAATCAGGGGAAGCTGTCCGGATACACCAGCCAAATCATTGTTCAGGGTGACACGCTGACCGTCGAGGAAGCGCCGCGGTGGCTGAATGGCAGGGTCCAGTAGTCGCCCAGCATCCGGTCGTAGCTGGCGGGCTTAAAGGGCGAACAGGCGTTGCCGTCATAATGGGTAATCTCGCCGAAAAACACCCGCCCACCCACGCAGTAGAGATCGACCCGCGCGAAGTCGAAATCCTCGCCTATCTTCTCCGCGAGCCGCTGCGCGTCGCGGGCCTCCGGGGGGAGGACATAGCTGGGGTCGGGCTCAAGGCTCTGCCGGACCATCCACGGCTCCAGCCGTTCATTGTAGCTGTTGGCCCGATGATGGCCATGACGCCCTGTATGGACACGCAGGAATCTGGCCCGGCCGCTGAAGACGTAGAACTTCAGGTCGGCTGGGATGCCGCCATCCGCGTCCAGCAACATCTCCTCGGCGATGAGGCGCGGCGTGAGATTGCGGTAGCCCCATTCCCCGGCAGTGTCGAAGTGGTTGCGGCGCAGCCACTTCTCGGCCTGGAGGATGGTCGCGGGGATGTCGAGCGCGGTTCGATCATGCACGAGCAGGTTCATGTTCCAGCCATGCGCGCCCTTGAGTACAAAACGGTTCGGCAGGCTCTCCCAGTTGATGTTGCTGGCACGGTTCCAGATGCCGTAGAGGGGGATGAGGACATCCTGACCGACCTTGGACGCCACATAGGTGCGCGCTGTGACCTTATCCGTGGTCAGCGCCAGCAGCGGGTTACGATCATACAAAATCCGCCAACCGAGCTTTTCGTTGAAGGTTTTCGGTTGACGAAGATTGGGCTCATATCCCAGTGCCGCGCGCATGCGGTAGCGGAGATGCCGTTCTCGCAAAATCTCGCCCAAGGCGGGAACATACTGAGCGGCGTAACGTACAATAGTCCGCATTAAAGTTAGTACTGATTTGTCGGACTGTACGGCGCCGGACATTTTTGATTCTCCTGGTAGATCGCTGACCTCTTAACGTGCAATCGCCTTTGCAACCTTATCGCTCACTCTAATGTGCGGCGGTATCTTTAGTGGTATGATCGTTAGCCCGCAGGAATTCGGCTGAGCGGCATGAAGCAGCCTCCCGCACGGCAAGAGGCACACTACCGGTTTAGGGCATTGCGACGTTCTCTCTAAATTCCATAGGTGGCGTTGGCGTATATGACGGCCTGCCCGTCGGCGTCTGTACCTGCATCCTCGGCTCCGACACCATGGTGCCGGTCGTCAAAAAGATGGTCGCCACCACTCAGAAAGCCCCGGGGTTTCCCGAAGCCTACGTCTCGCGTTCCGCCGCCGATCAGATGCGCGGGGCCTCCGTCCGGTTCTTCGACAGCCGTGAGCACGCCTGGGAGGCGCATGAGACCGCCCTGGCTGTCATGAATTACTGGGCCGCGCTGCGCCAGTGCGGCATCGACGACAAGATTCAGGCCTTCGGACGACTCCTGGCCGAGTTCTGAGATGGCCGGGCGAGAATGGCACCGCGGGGCTGAGTGGCATGACCGCTGACATCGGAGCGCCCCGGCGGCGATAACCGTGTTGACGGACTACGGAGGACGCCTGCCCCTACAAGACAACATTCACACCGGCACGACGTGCCGCACCCAGACGTTCGGCTCGATGTAGACGGCGTGGTTCTGTTCGAGCGAGACATGCACAGGCACGAGGGCGTTCGGCACGACGACAGTGCCGGTGGCAGTGAACTGCAATCCGGTCCAGCGCTGCCAGTCGGTGATCGTCCCTGGGACCACCATGCTGGTCGGCGCAACCTTTACAATTTGGCCTCCCGCGCGAACATGCACCCGTAGCCAGGGGTCGGCGGGCAGCCCATCGGCGCCCGTGCGGGCTGTGTACTCCTCCATGGGCACGAATGGCTCCAAGTGCTTCATCGTGGGGCGCACGGGCGCGAAGATGTGGCTCAGGCCGAGTTCGGCGGCCCGCTGCCGCATGGCGTCGAGAACCATACGCGAGGCGCCCCTACCCCGGTGCGAGGGCAGCAGGGTGATCTCCAACGCGCTGAGCGCATTCGGCGCCCGACCAAGGGCGCGGTCGGCATGCGCCCATCTGACCACGCCATCCCAGCCCGCATCCGGCAGGTTCTCGCGGCCAGGAATTCCGAAGGCGAAGGGCACGGCAAAGGCCCGTCCCACCGCCGCCTCAGGCCGGGCCGGACCAACAACGGCAAAGGCGGTGTCGAGGCAGGCGTCGAGGTGCGGCCGAGCGAAGAACAAGTCGGCAGCGGGGTCCTCTTGCATGAAGGCGGGCCAGAGCGCCATGAACACCTCCGAGAACACCTGCGCTCGCAGGTCGGGGCGGCCACGCAGCGGCACGAGTTCGAGCATCCGGTCCTCCTGCGGGGATGGTCGCGGCCCCCTCCAGACCATCCTAGGCAGTGCGACGGAGCATTTGGCAACCAAACCTGCTGATCCAAGGAGGGTCGCAGGCAGCGGCGTTAGAGGAGCGATGGCAGTGTCGGCAAGCCCGTCAGCGGCGCTCACCTACGATCTGCTTCCGTTCGGCGACCAGCAGGGTCGATTAGCAGTCGCCGCTCCCAATTGTCACTTCGAAGCAGTTCAGTGGGGTCAACGACCGGGCGCTGCTGGCCCAGTGGAAACAGCGCTACAAGCACCGTCTCACCATGCCGGCCAACTTCGCAATCCCCTGGCGGGCTGCTGGGGAGCGCGCCTGGATCACGACCTCCGACCGGCGCTGGCTGCTCGGTGGGCTCGTCCTCCTGGCCATTGGACCCCACCTAGGCAATGTCGGTGCCGGCAAGACGGTGCGGCATCCACATGCTTCACCTGAGCGGTCTCGTGCCCTCAGTCCTCCGCGGCAAGGCTCCGGTACCCCGGGTGTTGTCGAATGAACCGCGCCACAAACTCGCATTGCGGGACGACCGTCACGCACTCAGTTCGAAGGGCCTCCAGCACACCGCCGACCAGCTTGGACCCGACGCCCTGCCCGGACATCGCCTTGGGCACCTCTGTGTGGATCAGCACGACCCGGTTGCCGATCCGCCGGTACTCAACGAAGGCGATGGCATCGCCGCTGCCGATTTCGAACCTGCCCAGACCGGGATTGTCTCTCACGACCAGCATCGCCGCTTACGCCTCCAACCGTGCCCTAACCGCCCCGCTGCGCGCTCTCTCCGGGCACAACGTCCCAATCCCCGGCTGGTGCCCTGCTGGCTCAGGCTTCGGTGGAGAACCTGATTAACCACTCCGACGACATCGCCTCAGCAGGCGATTGCTAGCTCAGTGGCACCCGCGGATACGGACGCAGCTTCATCCCAAACTACTCCGGGAGTATCGGCCCGGAGGAGATGGAGCACCGAGGCATTCCGCACCGCGGCATACGTGGCCACGCGATCCACGGAGAGGAAGCTCCACCCGCTGGGCTAATCTGTCCGCCGCATGTCGGGCGAACCGTAACTTTGCCTGACACACATCCCTCCCCTGCCCCACGGCTGACTTGGTACGCGGCCTGCACGCAGACCCATGGCACCGCCCCATGCCGCCGAACTTGGAGTTTGCAGCGAGCGACATGACGGGAACGCGGGGTGAGGCGGAGCCCGCGACGCCTCGCCCCGCGAGGGCCTTGGCCCGGTTCCCCTCATGTCTGCTCGTGCCGGGTGGAACCGCGCCCTCCGCGGTTCCGCCCCGGTAAGTCCACCACCTCCCTCACCCCGTCATTCAGCTATGTGGCGCGTCACCAATGGGATATGGCGTGCAATTCGCGGCACATGGCTTGGCCGCGAAATCCGCTCCATTGGGGCCGCAGGCCCCAGGTCAGCAAGTGCATGGATGCGGCACCGCTCAGCAACAAATGGACATGGAGGTCGGGTCGCGCTCGGCCGTGTCCGGACTCTGCCCGGCTCCAGCCTACGCCCGACCCATGCCTGACCTCGCGGCCAACGGGCACCTGCGGCGCCCTTGCTTCTCCGCGCGCCTGCGCTGCGCTCCGTCGCGCATCGGCGCGTGCCCGGTCGGTCAGGCGGCTTCGCTGCATCTGAATGGTCGATTTCTCATCCACTAAGCAGGTATGATGCAGGTGTGGCCGCGAAGCGGACGCGCATCTGCGCAGCCGGTCGGATAAATAGGTCACGAGCTATTCTTATATAGACATGCGCCGGACGCGTTATCCGGTGCCCATTCATTTCAGCAGATCGAAACCCGCGCTGCTTGTGCAGCGGGCCTATTGGAGAGATGACGTGATTCGAGTTGAGGTATACGCCGGTTCGCCGGGATGCGGGAAGACCAATGAGTTGCTGGTCGAGATGACCAGCGTGCCGGGCCGCTATGTATTCGCACTGCCGACGACGGAGTTGATCGGCGAGAAGCTGCTCGACCTCTTCCGGGAGGCAGCGAAATCCGGCACCGATCCGGTGATCCGGCCCATCCACAGCCGGGCCGAGGGCCGGCGCTCACTCGGTGTCACCCGCGAGATCACCGACGCCATCGATGAGTACTCACACTGCCGCACGTCATCCTCGTCATCACGCACGAGGCTCTGATGCAGACCGACTTCACTTGCGCCGAGGGCAGGCAGTGGCATATGCGGATCGACGAGGTTCCCTCGGCGGCCGTCGCAGGTGAGTTTCGTATCCCAAGCTCGACGCGGTTCTTTGAGGCATCATACGCACTCTCGCCGACCGAGGAGGCAGGATGGTATCGCGTGTCGCTGGCCGGCAACGCCCCAACGATGGCCGACGTGATGGCGGATGATCTGGTCAAGGATTTCGCAGCCTTCCACAAGAGGTCCAAGTCTCCACAGGGCGTGTTCGTGGATGTGGCGGATTGGCGCGATGCCCGGGATCGCGGGCGGACAGTGCGTTGGCGGTCAGCGTGGCCCCCTGCCGAGTTGGCACCCTTCGCCACGTCGGTCATCGCAGCGTCCGGGTTCTTTCACAGCATCACCTGCCTTGCGACCCGGAAGTGGTTTGGCGACAAGGTGGAGTTCGTGCAGCGGGATTTCGGCGCCACCGCGCTCCGCACGAAGCCGAAAGTTCGCATCCGCTACTTCACACACGGCCACCGCGGCTCGACCGAGTGGTGGTTCCCTAAAGCTTCTAAGAAGCACCCGAATGGCAAGCGTTGCCTCGCCGCGGTCTGCCGTCACCTCGAAGGAGTGAGTGACCTCGGCTACTGGAGCGGCAACGCCGAAGTCGTCAACTATTTCGAGGAACGCTTACCCGGCGAGCAGGTGCGGCCCAAGGTCGCTGGCTCGAATCAGTATCGGCACCTGACCTCGTGTGCCTTCATCTACAGCAGCAAGGCGCGTCCCGAGGATACGATCCTGCTGAAGGTGTTCGGCGTGACGCAGGACGAGGTGGAGCGTGCCCGCGAGCAGGAAGACATCTGGCAGTTCGTGATGCGGGGTGCGATCCGCATGGCCGAGTTTGACGGCACTTACACGGTGTACCTCTATGATATCTGGCAGGCTGAGGTGCTGGCGCGGATGCTGGGCGAGGGCGGTATCTCTGCTGATGTTACGTTGGAACCTGTGGAGGAGGCCGGCATCCTCGATGTGCAGCGTCCGAAGCCGGGACCAAAGCCGGGTGCCAAGGCCGCTGTAGCGGATATATCGTTCGAGCAGCAGGAGTGGGAGCGCCGCGCGGCCGATCGGCTGAGGAAGCAGCGCCAGCGCGAAAAAGATCGGGCCGCGAAAGCTGCCGAGGGGACGCTGCGCAGCCGTGGTCGCCCAAGGAAAACAGAGGGACCTGAGGTACGGCCGTGACGGCCATCCTCATTCGAAGCGGCTGCTGATGCGAAGGTTGGTCCATGGTGGGGATGGGCAGGAGTATTTGTCGCTGATCTTTTTTGGTTGGCCCTGGCGGGTCGCCCGAGGATCAGGCAGGCTCCTCTCAATCCACCAAGGTCCCGATCAGCCGCAGCAATCCCTGATGCTCGGGGCCATGCCCGCCCCGGGCAAGGAAGTCGCCTATGGTGATATCGCTGCTTCCCCCACCGGATGGCAGGTTGGGCTCGTGCCTGACGAACACGCGTTCCGAGCCGAGGTCACGGATCAGCGACCAGCGGTCGCCATTCGTGCTGCGGTATAGCTCCCTGGCTTTTAGGGACATGGTTGCTCCCCAGCTTCTCCGATCAGACCATAGCCGTAGGGCTTTGCTGCCATCAGGCCGCCCTCGCCTCCTCTCGGTAGGCCCGTTCCCAGAACTCCAGGGCGCGTCCCTCCGGGCGTCCCTCCCGCTCCCACAGGAAGTAGGCACGTTCCCGCAGGTAGTGCTCAGGATCATGCTCCCTGGCCGGCGGGGCGCCTTGTTGTGTGCCCTGGGGAGTGCCGGGCAGGTACGACGATCCCCTCCCAGTCTCCGCCGCCATACGGCCATCGCTGCTGCCTGCCTGCAAAGCCGTGCTGACCGCTTCGTCGGCTGCCCTCAGCAGAGTGGAGATGCGCTCTGCGACCGGCTCGGGGTCCTGCGGCACATCACACCGACCGCGGTAGATGATCTGGTGGCCAGAGCCGCGGGGCCGATGGAACTCGACGGTGAGGGCAATTGAGCCGTCAGCAACCACCAAGCTGCGGTAGAGGGCAGCACCACGGTCGCTGAGGGGCGCCACCCAGGTGATCCAGTCGGGAGGCTCCTCGGGCGAAGGGCGCCCAATCTCCCACCAGACAGGATCGGGAGGTGTCGCAGCCTGGAGCGGGGGTGAGGACAAAGCCAGACCTCCGGTTTATGTGTAACCTGATCTTAACGTCAAACCGCCCAGAATGGGACGCCTGCATCCCCGTCAGCCCCTTCTCGACCGATCACGCCTCTGTGGCGGAGCATGGCAGGAGCGGCTGGCCGTCGCTTGGCAGGCAGCAAGGCCTGCGGCAAAGGATTCACTCTTGAGACACTTTCCTGTGCGAGTTGGCCGCCACCGCTCGCGCCACCCATATCACTGAGGTGTCTGCCCGCGGAGCAATCCGCGATGGCCAAAAATGCCGCCGCCACATGGAGTAAGAAGCGGTGCTGAGCGAGGAAGCTTTCGACTTTGAGAGGTGCTTCGGCGTGCCCGCCGGCCATACCCTTCGCCGATCTGATCTCCCATCTGTGGCCGGAGCACGGCTGGTCCTCCGGCGATGGGAGCATGAGGAGTACGACGGGGACGGCAATCTGGTCGCCGTTTACGAGAGTTGGGCGCGCGACCGTAACAGCTTCGGCTTCGTGAAGTATTCGCCCTTTGGCTGGGTGCTCAGCATCTCCGGCCAGTCGCCGCGCTTGCCGCCTCCCAAGACGCGAGCCCGGCTGGGCAAAGCAGCATAACCTCAGGCCGGGTCGGGCGGGTCGCCTCGCCCTCACCACCGCAGCGGGCGGCCGGTGGGGAGTACCCGTTCCTTCCCCGCGGCTGCCTGCATTTAATCTTGCTGATCCCACCGGCTGTCCCATCGTTGCTACTTGGTCGGCCCTGAATAACCCCGTTAGGCCGCACGGGCTGTAACTGGGAGATGGTCCGGCTGGGCGATTGCGCCGATGAGGCTGGTGAGGAGAGCGAGCAAAAGGGCTCCCAGGTAGGCGAGGATCTT
>JAESFQ010000157.1_pt1 | contig 24190 bp, 17 predicted proteins | sample 9269431 | NCBI WGS metagenome assembly JAESFQ01 (sample SAMN14502588, study PRJNA617103) | algae metagenome | isolation source: Plectolyngbya sp. WJT66-NPBG17 and co-occurring heterotrophs from well... | place: USA: Mojave Desert, Joshua Tree National Park, California | collected 2006-08-06 | reverse complement strand
TGGAAAACTTGAACGAAGTCTGTCGGGAGAAAAGCAGTCGTGTACAGCACGTCGAAAAGGAGAAGAGCGGTCTGGAAGAGAAGAAGAACAAGGCCCTCGCCTACATCCGTGATGAGAACGAGTTAGCCTCAAAGCAATCCACCCTCTACCAAATCTACGTGTCCGAGTTCGATGATCACATCCAAGTCACCCAAGAATCTGTAAGCCAGTTTCAGGCGCAGCTGGATGAGGAGTTACAGAAGCATCAAGGCAGCGAAGAAGAGATCAAAGAACTTGAGCGACAATACAAGAAGGGCGCGAAAGAGTGTGATCAACTCGAAAAGAAGAATCAGGAGTACCAGAAAGAGGTGGCCCGCGTCGACAAGGAGACGGTCAAATTCGAGGAGAAGAAGAAGTTCCTGGCTGGCAAGCAGAAGAAGCTAGAAAAGACCAAGGAGACAAGTGGCTATGGCCGTTCGGAAGCGGAGAGTCTCGCGAAACAGTATTCCGCGGACGTTGAGCGCTACAACGAAGAGATTGCTGAGCTCGAACAGAGCATGGAGGTCGAAGCGAAGGAACTCGAAGCTGTTCGCAAGAGCTTGGCCGGTAAAACCCAGGGTTTCTCAGATGAGATTGCAGCGAAGCAAAAGTCTTTAGAGCCTTGGAGCGCTAAGATTAACGAAAAACTATCTGCCATTGCAGTTGCTCAGAGCGAGCTCGACATCATGCGTGAGCGTGAGAACGCGGGCGCCAAGGGTATTGCCGAAGTCGAAGCAAAAATCGAGAGCTTAGAGGAGGCGAAACAGGCAAAGACTGCAGAGCTTGACGAGTGCAAAGCTGAAAGAAAGCGTGTCGAGAAGAACATCCAGAAGACCCAGGCTAAGCTTGAGGAAATAACCCAACAGGAGCCAACACTGAGATCGAAGCTTTCTGGCGCACGAGCCAAAGCAGATGAGGCCCGCGCAAGTCTCTCCTCTGCTCAGACCCAAGGCAACGTTTTGACGGGTCTTATGCGTTTGAAAGAGTCAGGACGCATCGACGGCTTCCATGGTCGACTCGGAAACCTAGGTACCATCGATCAGAAGTATGATGTTGCCATCTCCACAGCCTGCCCACAATTAGACAACATGGTTGTTGACACTGTGGAGTCTGGTCAGCAGTGTATTGAGTACCTGCGCAAGAACAACCTCGGTCGCGCCAACTTCATTCTTTTGGACCGTCTCGCCAAGCGCGATATGTCGCCAGTTCAAACACCCGAAAACGTGCCACGTCTTTTCGACCTCGTCAAGCCTAAGCATGAGAAGCTCAAGCCCGCATTTTTCCAAGTCATGACGAACACGCTCGTAGCTGAAAATCTCGACCAAGCTGAGCGTATCGCATATGGTGCAAAGCGATGGCGAGTTGTAACCCTAGACGGGAAGCTTATCGACACTGCGGGTACTATGAGCGGCGGTGGAAGTAGGGTGGTCAGGGGAAAGATGTCTTCCAAGCTTGCTTCTGACGTCTCAAAAGACCAAGTCATAAAGCTTGAGCATGACCGGGACACCCTTGAACAGACTTTCACTGAGTTCCAGCAAGAACTGCGGGAGCTTGAGACTGCGCTGAGAGACCTCAATCAGCAGATACCTGAACTAGACACTAAGTCCCAGAAACTTGCGCTCGAGCTGGAAAGCTTCGATCGCAATATTGCAGACTGTCAACGTCGCATCAAGGAGCTGGGTAGTGAACAGACGTCTACGAAGACCGACAAGGGACGTATCACATCATTGGAGAAGAACATCGCCTCAATGGAGAAGGAGGTCTCTAAGCTTCGTGCCGAGACAGAAGACATTGAAGCTGAGATCAAGGCTCTCCAAGACAAGATTATGGAGATCGGAGGAGTCAAGCTACGAGGTCAAAAGGCCAAAGTCGATGGTCTGAAGGGACAGATCGACACACTAACGGAGCAAGCATCCAATGCCCAGGTCGCTAAATCCAAGGAGGAGAAGCAGCGTGCTAAGCATGAGAAAGCGCACAATGATGCTATCAGAGAGCTGGAAAAGCTTGCCATCGATGCAGAGAAGGTTGAAGAGGACATGGCTTCGCAACACCGCGATGTTTCTGGAATCCGACAACAGGCCGAAGAAGCGCAAGAAGAGCTCGAAACTAAGAAGGAGGAGTTGTTGCTGGTCAAGAAGGAACTCGATGAGAAGCTGGCGGAGCTCAATGAGACGCGTGCGGTCGAAATTGAGATGCGCAACAAGCTCGAAGAGAGCCAGAAGACCTTGAATGAGTACCAGAAGAAGCAAGCTTACTTCCATGACAAGCTCAGTAAGCTTGCGTACCAGAACATTACCGACTTGGGCGAAGAGCAAGAAGGTGGCGGTGAAGGTCTTCCATCTTACAGCAAAGACGAGCTTCAAGACATGGACAAGGCCTCTCTCAAAGACCAAATCGCCCACTTGGAGAAGAAGAACGAGTCCACGCAAGTTGACCTAGCTGTCCTTGCAGAATACCGCAAACGTGTCGAAGAGCACGCTGCACGCTCCACAGACCTAGCCTCTGCCGTCAGCGCCCGTGACGCCGCAAAGCACAAATGCGAAGAGCTCCGGCGTCTGCGCAAAGAAGGGTTCAAGGCCGGTTTCGACATCATCACCGCGCGCCTCAAAGAAATGTACCAAATGATCACCATGGGTGGCAACGCCGAACTGGAATATGAGGACACGCTCGATGCCTTTTCCGAGGGCATCCGATTCTCTGTCATGCCGCCGAAAAAGTCCTGGAAGAACATTAGCAACCTATCTGGTGGTGAGAAGACGCTTAGTTCTCTGGCACTAGTGTTTGCTCTACATCACTACAAGCCCACGCCATTATATGTCATGGATGAAATCGACGCGGCGCTGGACTTCCGCAACGTGAGTATTGTGGCGAGTTACATCAAAGAGAGGACGAAGAACGCGCAGTTTATTGTTATTTCACTCAGAAACAACATGTTCGAGCTCGCGTCGCGGTTGATTGGCGTATACAAGGTTAACCACATGGTAAGCTCATGTTATCTACAAACCAAACGGGTTGAACACCAATTACTAACTATAAGCAGACCAAGAGTGTTACGATTGAGAACAAAGACTACATCACTGGACGCGCTTGATTGATTGATGGCAATAATGGCTCTTGCGCTTGATATTTGGTGTTGGGAGTACATTTGCGGACACACATTTGATATAAAGCGGGATGGGCTGGGCTGGGCAGGTCATGTTATGATACCATACTGATATACATGCGGTCTGGTACTGGATGAATGGAATGTTGAATGTTCTTGTATTATGAAGCCTTATTCTGATCGTTAATGTGCCCTATCGGGCGTTCCAATCACACGATGGAATAACTGCAAATGCGAACCTCGAGCTAGCTTTCCGCCCTCCTCGGCTCTTTCAGTGAAAGCAGTGGGGCCTGGGGGTTGGTTTCACTTCATCTGTCACTTTCATCGGTGATATGGCCAACTGAATTGTCATAGCGCGTCTTTGGTACCATAACGAAACTTTTCGACTCCTACGTTCCTACGGTTTCTCAACGCCCACGCACTCGCCGCTCGCCACTTTCAACCTCTACCTCGTCGACTGCTTGCACTTGGTCTTAACGCTGGGTCTTCCTACTAACCTACCCTCGTAGTTCAATACGGGTTCTACCAACTTGCACCCACGACACACCTCCTACCTCTACTTACACCAATACCCACAACCCGTAACCAACCTTCAGCGACTCGCAAGTCGGCTTATATCATTCACCTCTAACCATCACGACAACTCAGCTCTATCTCACCAGAATTCTCACATACCTCAGCAGTCACCATGTCTTCTGCTCATGACCGCATCATGGTCTTCGTCACCGGCCCCGGCCCCAACTCCTTGGAAAAGTACACAAGTGAAGATGTTGGCAGAGCAGAGGAGACGGTTGTAGCTACTGCACCTGAATCTATGAAGTCGTCCAAGAGCACTCGGGTCAAGAAGATCAAGGACCGAATTTTGCCGAAGCGAAACCTCCGCAGTACCGGGTCCACAGAGGCTGGCGCGGCCACCAATCCAGGAACTGGAACTACCGAAGTAGCTGGTGTATGGAAAGAGTCAAGCCCGTCTGCATCAGCAACCAGCAACGATGAAGGTGTTGTTACAAGGTCAGCGTCCAAGACTGAGAAGAGGCCTCGTGTAGACCGCAAAAGCAAGAGATTCGTCACCTCCTCGAAGGACCCTCGCGCCGTTGTCCACAAACAGTCGCCGCGAGGAAAAAAGCGCGCGGCAGAAGATAAGAAAGGCGGTCGAGCGAAGCGTCAAGTTCGGTCATCCCAGGAGCTGGGTCTGACCTACAACAGCATCAAGGCTATCAACATGCCGCCTCGTCTCGGTCTTATACCCGGTCAGGATCCCCCCGCCCCCGTTGTCAATACCTGTAAGTGTCCCTGTACGAACTGCGTGTGAGACATACGCTGACTTTGTATACCCATATCAAGATCCTTTTGGCGACACGGAAGATCACCAGAACAGTATGATCATCTACTGGCTGGATGACCTAGAGTATACCTATGCGAAGACGACTGAGCTGTACAACACAGCATTCCCGAACGATCGGGTTACAGATGAAGCTGTACGACGTCGTCACATTCGGTCTCTGGAGCGACTGCAGAAGCGCTATGGTGCAAAGTCTGTTGCGCAGATTGGCGTTGTCGGCAGGAACATCTCGAGGCGTGGTAGGCCGCGTGCACCCCGTCTCAGTGGTATCGAGCCTGAGAACGAAGTAGTTGCCTCGACCGAAGAGCAGCCCGAAGCGGATGTCTTGGCCAATGAAGAAGGGTTGGCTGCTACATCGCATTCACCATCAAAGGGCAGTTTGGCCAAAGCCATCGGGCAGGTTCAACGCGAGAAGCGGAACCATAAGGACTACGAGTTCGACAAGGCCTGCATCGTTATTTGGCGCGATGCTGACAGGATGTCGTTCAAAGACATTCGCGCAAAGCTCGATAACGAGCATGGATGGTCACTGGGTGAGCCCACAGTCAAGAAGGAGTACACGAGGGCTCGTGCTCGCATCTGGGGCACTACCTCACCTGAGACTGCTGCCGACGAGGCTGAAGACAGCGACGGAAAGGCAAATGAAGATGGAGAAGGAGAAGACACGGAGACGGAGGGAGAGCCGACCAAGCAGTAGGAGAAGTGAGTTGGAGATGACAGGGTGGCAGGCGTCATCACGCAGCGACACGAGAATGCAAGTTGGAGACGACATGTGGTAGATGCAGCATTTGATTTGACGATTTGTGCGCCTAGTATACTGCAAATGACCAATTTTCAAGAAGATCATCTTCGTGCAAGTTGTGTGAAGTGAATCTTGGAATGCTAGCGTGCTCGACCGTTCCACTCTTTGACTAGTTTTAGCTCAACGCACGGACCAGCCCGCCGCGGCCTTGAACCGCGACTGGACTCCATCACTCGTACACGACAACCGAGCCATTTGGCTATATCGACACCAGGACCCCCGAACGACCGAAAACCGCACCAGAGACGCACCGGAAGATCCCACACGCAAACAACTCGTCCATCTGTACAGCGCTTCACTGCATCTTGAGCGCGGTGATAACGTGAATGACGGCGCGCGCACCCCTCAACCGCTCTTCCGCCTCCCGGCGCGCTCTCACTTTTTTCGCTTGAGTCACAAACCTGTATTAATACCTGCACTCACCCCCAACTTCCCGACCCCGTCCAACTCGGCGCCTAGCGACACCAACGCCACACGCGACCATGGCCGACGAGCATCCACCCCCAAATGGCGGCGGCGGCGACGACAACGCAGAGAAGGATGAGGACGACTTCCGCAAGATCATGCAACAAATGTCACGGGGCGCTGCCGAAGGCGAGGAAGACCTGTTAGGCGGCATCGCGGACCGACCACTGGACATTGGCGAGAAGGCCGACGATGCAGTCGACTACGAAGATATCAGCGATGACGACCTGCCAGAGGAGGAGTTCGGGCCGGGCGAGGGTGCCGATGACATTCAGAACTTCAGCGGAACTACCCTGCAAGATTCTGGCGGCACAGGTGATAACGAAGACGTGGACATGGATGACCTCTTTGGCGACAACAATGACGATAACGATGATCTCTTCGGCGACGACCCCGGTCACTCTGACGCGGTGCAGGAATCTGCGCAACACGAGGACGATCCTCTTATATCCATCGAATACCTTGTCCAGGAAGGCTTCAGCACCGTCATAGAGGACAAATCACAGCCGGCTACGCGCAATATTGCCCTCAGTACTGCACAACAAGAGGCGGAGGAGGAAGACCCTGAGGTGCGTGAGCAGCTGGCTTTATTTGCGCAGTCCTCGCGTAAGAAAGATGAGCCGGCAGCCATTCCTGTAAAGACATCGCGAGAGGACTTCGAGAAAATCTGGCCCAACTTTGAGGCGGACAAGCCACCACGCTTCTTCAGTCTGGTGCCTCGAAAGCGCGCCTTTTATATTCCCAAAGTTCCGCAAAAGACGCCGAGGCCTTTCCAGACAAACAAGCTTACCCTAGACCTTGCGACTGACCAAGAAAAAAGCTTCCGGTTACACCCTACAACGAGCACGGCAAAATCAGGCCGACAGCAAGACGAGGAGCAGGGTGGCCTCATTCATATCACCAATACCGCAGACGAAGATGGTGAGAGCGAAGACCAGTTGGAACTGGACAATCTTGAAACCATCGACGACCGTGAGATGATTGGCAACGTATCGTGGAGTGACCTGAGGATTGCCTGCGAGGACTGGGATGTGGCAGACGGTGCAAGCGATACGACTTTGTCCGATGAGAACCAGGCACCAACACCGCCTGACAGCATCGGCGGCATCGATTCAGAGCAATTATCGCCCAACAAGAAGCGGAAACTTGGAAGCCATGAGCAGCCCATTCACTTCTCCGTCTATGATCACATGGACCTACCGACATGGGACGACCCTGAGCTTGAGACGGCGCGATTATCAAAGAAGATTCTGCTCGACATGAACGACCCTCATCTCCTACTCGATGTACAGCAACCTAGTGCGGAGCCACCGAAACCTCGGACATTGGGTCTAGGTCTCAAGCGCGATAGCCGAGGAAGTCTTGCGAACCCCATGTTCAAGCGCTACAACATCTCTAATGATGAGGCGTACGACGCGCTCAAGGAAAGCAGCCAGCAGAAGGTCCGTAGTACGATTGGCCACATGAATGTTGAGCACAGCTTGCCCGCGCTGAAGTTGCAATATCCTTTCTATAAGGTTGCGCTGTCAGATCGCGAACTTCGGTCATTTCATCGTCCTACTGTTACCTTCAAGCCGGGTGAGCGAGCTAGCATCTCGGTCCTCAAATCGGTCAAAAGGAAGCACAAGAAAAATCTCAAGCCATCCGAAGCTTTCGCGTCAGCCGAAGACCTCAACATTGGCGACAATTCTGACCTTCTCCTTGCTGAGTACTCCGAGGAGTACCCTACTACATTGTCCAATTTTGGTATGGGTGTGAAGATCCTTAACTACTATCGCCGGAAGGACATGGAAGACAGTGCGCGACCAAAGCCAGAGGATGGAATCGGCGAGACCTCAGTGTTACTGCCGCAAGACAAGAGTCCATTCTCGCTATTCGGCCAGGTCGAGCCAGGCCAGCAAGTGTTGACGCTCCACAACGCCATGTACCGAGCTCCCGTATTCAAACACAAGCCCGAACCGACCGATTTCCTTGTGAGCAGAAGCTGGACCGGGGTTAATGGCCCCAAGTACTACATGCGGAACATTCCAAATTTGATGGTCGTCGGTCAACAGTTCCCCTCTGTGGAGGTTCCCGGTACACATGCTCGCAAGGTTACCGAGGCTTCGAAGAAGCGACTTAAGATGCTTGCGTTCCGACTGTACCGGAAAGGACAACAGAAGAATGCGCGCCAGCCTTGGGTCAGCAATGAGATGATCAAGCAGCATCTGCCCGGTACCGAGATCGCACAGAATCGCTCCCGAATGCGAGAGATTATGAAGTATCAGAAGGACATTGGTACTTGGGAGCCCGTGCCAGGTGAGACTGTTCCCGAGGAGCCGATACTACGCACTTGGATCAAGCCAGAAGACGTCTGTCTGATTGACTCAATGCATGCTGGTGATAAGCAACTGCAAGACGCTGGTATCAAGTCGAACGAGATTCGTGACGACGAGGAAGAGGCTGATAATGAGAATGCTGACGTCAAGCTGGCGCCCTGGAACACGACAAAGAACTTTCTCAATGCTTGCGCTGGCAAGGCTATGCTGGAGCTTCATGGTGACGGTGATCCTACTGGTCAAGGCCTGGGTTTCAGTTTCATCAAGGTCTCAATGAAGGGTGGTTTCAGAGACGTTGGTGAGAGCGCAGCTGATCGTCTTGATAACAAGAAGATGAAGGAGCTTGGCGGTCACAGTTACAACGTCCAGCGCCAGCAGGTCATGTATGAGAACGCCATCAAGCGCATCTGGAACAAGCAAAAGGAGAGTCTATCTGCCCAGAACCCACCCTCCGACACCGAAGACGATGTCGACTCTGCTGTCAACAACAACAATACAGGTCGCCAACGTTCCGAAGTTGGTACTCCGGCCATACGTCCTGATGACGAGACCATGTCTCAGATGTCTCGCAATAGTAATGCGGACAATCGCGGCAAGAAGCTCAAGATTACCCGCACCATCAAGAATAAGTACGATGAGTACGAGGATGTCACGGAGATCATCACCGACCCCGCTGTCATTCAGCTCTACATCAAGCACAAGCGACAGGAGCGTCTACTCAACATGCGCATTGAGGACATAAAGCCAACTGGCGACCCTGAGGTGGACAAGGCTCAGCAGATCAAGCTGAAGGCGGAACTGGCGCGTCTAGCTCGCAACATCGAGCGTCGTGAAGGTCGCGAAAAGGCAAAGGGAATGCACAAGTCGCAAACGGGAGAGGGTGGTGCGACCGGTGGACCAGGAAAGGGTGGAGCAACGCCTCGCAAGTGCGCCAACTGCGGTGAGGTGGGCCACATCAAGACAAACAAGAAGTGCGTAGACGTTCTCTCCTCTCTATGACGATTTTACTAACAAATTAATTGCTAGACTCTGCCCGCTCCTCAACGGCCAAAGGAAGCAGAACGATACTTTCAGGGACGCAAGTGCTGCATCACCCGCCACCGTCGTGCCTGCTACCCCTTCTTTCGCCGGCTCACCGTCTTAGAGTGACGATATCTTTAGTGACACAGGTACAGCGACTGGGTCTTCACCTACACCTTCCAGTACTACTTTTTCATCTTTCCATGGCCCGCCGGAGAGAGATTACATCAACAAGACACGACAACTGCTACGTATCATATCTGGCTTTCCAGACCTGTACAAGCATGCAGAGAGCGTACGGTATATCGCCCTGTTAACGCATTATGCGTCGTGGTATAGCAATGGGGATTCTGAATTTTCTTTCTCTTTGAATGCATAGCCTGGTGTTGGTGGAATCGCCCGGACTTTTTGGTCTGGCAGTATTAGGTTAAAATCGGCATTGAATTCGGGCCTAGGTGGTTCTTATGGCGTTTATTCTTCCCTGGGCACAGCTTATACGCTCTGCTCGCTACCATTCAAGCATAGTCATCTGTACAACATGCTCCATCCAGATGGAGGAAATGAGAATAGTCTTTCAGGGATCGATGGTGTTTGCCAGCCGTGGTGACTATGCATTACTTATTGACACATGATACTGCGAGACGACGTACGTTATGAACGAACAATTGTTATTGTACCCACAATCTCATACATTTTGTATACAAGAAGATAAAAAGAGTTGGTACAGACTGCAAAAAATCGCACTAAGAAGCATGTGAACTCTCTCGCAATGCTACGTTCACCCAGGAGAAAGATGCTTTCCGATGCAAGTTTAGTCTCCAAACACCTCCACCGTTATAGACATCCATATATTCGCCTGAAACCCCATCCCATCCGCTTTATCCTTCCACCAACCCCATTATTCATCCAGATAACCGATCTTACAAAATTGGTTCAAACTCCGCACATCCAGCTGAGCGGTCAATAGCGCACCCAACATTGTCTCTTTCCGAGGCAAGATATCTGCCTTGACTTTCCACGAACTACCATTGAAGCTGAAAACTTCCATGTCGTCGTCGTAGTCGTCATAGTCGTCCTCATCGTCGTGGTTCATGTGTCCGTTTGTTTGCTGCACGCCCTTTACCAACAGCTCGCCACCCTTTGACTTGTCGCCTAGGCGTTTGAGAGTTGATAGCGCGCGGTGGACAATGAGCTGGAAGCCTTCTCGATCATGATCCATGGGTCGTTGACCGCGGTGATTCGGTGGTTGTGGGGGATGCGGGATGGCTGCATCAGTAGCGGACAGCGACATGGCAAACTTGAGTAAGCTATGCGCCCAGCCGTCTTCCGATTCGAGCCATGAACGACAGATACCAGTTTCGGGACCTGGAGCTAGGCTGGCAAGTATGTCTGCTGCCAACATGCCCTGCATAAGGTATGCCTTCCGTGATTCTGCGACGCGCGCCTCGAACATGCGTACCTCCTTAGGGCGCGGCTCTTTCATCTGATACATCTTGTTTTCGATGTAGTTGCGATCCGGCACAACGGAGATGGCAAGGGCAAAGGAACGCGTCAGAAGGTCATACGCAGGAATGGATGTTGCCTCGTTAATGAATATCTGCTTGTAGTATGTCCGGTTGGGGTCGTCGCGGGCGAGAAGCTTTGCAAGACTGTCAACGGCAGAGGGGAGATAGCGATGGATCTGCGGGTTGAAAGGTGTGAATTTAACCGGCTCAGAAGGTCGTGGAACAGGTGCAAAAGCGCATAGAAAGTGCAACACAGCGTATGCGTCTTCGCGGTTAGGTAAGACGACTTTCGCGCTGGTGTTGGAAAAGAAGGTGACTACATCCTTCATGAAGTCGAAGGTATTGATGTGTGACCGCAGCAATAGTACACGGGTTCCGACAAGCCGTATGAAATTCGCAAGGAACTTGATGACAGGAGCGCTGACCAAGGAGTCGTGGTTTACTTCGAGGAAAGACAAGTTTCGGAAGATGGTGGTGATTGCGAGTAGCCGGTCTGCAGTACGATCGAGCATGTACTCCTTCGTACCAGCCTGCGGGAGTTCTTGTAGAGCAGAGGCTTCTTCGCGACAGTGATGTAGGACGTCCTCGTATGGTGTGAGATCGATGATATCCGTGACTTCGGGGTTATCGTTGCCTAGTATTTCCAACTGATCTTCCGCGTACTCTACTAGCACTTCAGTCAAATCCTCGCAGTGCGACAGATTAAACTGTACGGTATTATCGTAAGTTATCCTCGTCAGGGTATCCAGCCCCAAGCGCACCTCCGCATGTAATCCTGACTTGATACTCATAATGATGGCTCGAACGTCGATCACACCCATCTCCGGTAGTAATGGAACATTCGGTTTGTAGTTTGTGATTGTGTCGATCATGTTCTTGAAATTATCAGAATCGAAGTCGAGACCTCCCCATGTATCTTGCGTCCGGTAGGCGGGTTGATAGACCCGGGTACCATCGTCTTGCTCGATTACGGGCTTGCGTTTCTCAGGCTCCTCAACAGCGGCGGAGGCCGATTCTGCGGCAGCATTATCTTCCTGTTTCATTGGTGATGACTGCGATTGACCGGGCTCTTGTCCCTGAGTGGGTGTCCCTTCCAGCTGCCTGCTGAGACTTTTCCGCACGTTTCCGTCTGGTTGTGGTGTGGTACCATTGACGCTTGGAAGCGCTGCATTGCTCTGTAAAGGCGTCGATTGATGTGGATGCGGGGATGGGTCGAGTTGCTGAAGCGGCTGCTGGGCGGGCGGAAGCGATTGCCGCTGTTGCTGTTGCTGCTTCATGGCTTCCTGTGATCTTTGTAGTTGCTGCAGGTATTCCTGGTGTCCTGGAACGTTGGCTTGTTGTCCGGGCATAGTCGGTCTTGTTGGTGACATCTGCTGGCCCATTGATCCCATCTGCCCGATCTGTCCCATTTGCCCCATTTGTCCCATCTGTCCCATCTGTCCTTGCGGAGGCATGCCTTTCTGCTGCATTTGCTGTTGTCTTTGGAGATAGGCGGTTTCGTACAGGCTCAGATATTGCTCGTATATCTGGCGCAATTCGTTGGGAGCGTTTGGAAACTGCTGCGGATGTATGCTCATCATTTGCGCGATTCTTGGCCAGCCGTTTTGTTGCGTCACAACGCGATGGCCCTTGAAGCGCATCACGGCCGCGTATAGGTTCTGGAGATTTGTCGGGCGGCCGGCGCAAAGTGGCTGGTGGTTGAAGGGTCGGTTGTGCTGGGTCATCAGCGCCTGGACGTTCTTGATGAACTGGTTATATTGTGACTGGGGATTCTGTGGTTGTCCTTGGGCCTGCATCATGTTCTGCTGCATGCCTGGATGTTGCATCGGGTTCTGCATCGGGTTCTGCATGGGATTCGGCATTCCGCCGGGCATCTGCGCGCCCGGCTGTTGTCCTTGTCGCGCCGCCATGTTGCTCGCGGCAAGATTGCCCAATTGCTGCTGCTGTTGCAAGCGCATCGCGTATTGCCGTTGCGCTTCTTGTTGCCGGCTCTGGAGGTTCTGTGATAATTGCACCGACTGTACTGGGAACTGGTTTCCAGAGTTGGCGCTGAATGCTTGGTTCATTGGTGACGGCTGGAAGTTCATGGGGGACATCTGCGGCGCATGGGGGTTTTGCGCGGGTGAGGCCGTGTTCATGCGCTGGCCTCCCATCTGGCCAGGCGCGAAATGCTGGTTCTGCATGGTGGGCGAAGGCGTGTTGGTAAAGCCTTGCTGGTGCTGGAAGCCGAACTGGGCTTGTTGTGAAGGTGTCTGAGAGCGCGATAGAGATAGGGCGGCGCCGGAGGAGTCTCGTTTCTGGGGGACCGATGGCATGGGATTAAACGGGCGCGCGCCATTCATCTGGGGGTTTGCGATTGCGCTCGGGTCGATGAAGCTCGAGGGATCGTACATTCCGTTCTGGGGGGATTGGAAGTCCATGATGGTGCGCTACTGCCGCGAGCAGCCAAGAGCGGCGGCGGGGAGATGAAATGGACGGTCGCGTGTAGGTAGAGGCGAGGAAGAGAGCGATGGGCGCACGGAGGTGCCTGGGTTCGATATGGCTAGTCGTCTGTCAGCACGTATGTTGATGTTTAGATGGACGCGCCTCTAGTAGCAGCACTCGCACGGAGGTGCAGAACAGACACGCAGCAGGCGGAGGGAGGATGAGATAATACACACCGCGCGCGACAATAGACGGACGCTAAAACGATCTTCTCACCAGGGCAGGACGGATAACGAGTGGCTTTCAATGCGGACGATAACTTGACGTACCGCGGACGCGCTTTGCGGACTATGCGTTGCTGAGAGCGCAGGAAGGAACAGTTTTCTTGGCGGAATCCCAGCCTCTACTGGCTCTAGCCCTGTCGGGCATCACGAGACCAAGCAGTGTCCGCGACTCCAAACCAGCGCGCACGTCGATGCAGACATCAGCGGCCGCAAAGTCTCCAAAACATATACACGCAGGCACCGTCGCATTCGGAGCCGTGGACGCGTTCGCGCGTCGCGACAGGCCAGTGGAGTGCCTGCGTTGCCGGCAACTCACAAGCCTAGCCTAACTCAATTTGATTTGATTCGATTTCTCCGGCTCAGTCTGGCCGTTGTGACACGGAAACACTTGTCTCTCCACTTATTACATCACTTCGTTCCTGCAGAAATGGCGCTGTTATCGCACAGCTGGGCGTCGAGAGTGGGCACCGACCCAGACCGCTTGACTCTGCGTCGAGAGCCCGGCCAACCGTTGGACCGGCATACCTAGAATCAGCGCACCTGTCTGCTCGTTGAATGTTTGACGCAATCCAGCCTCTCTGCACTGGCCTTCAATACGGCGGAAATTCGCATCAACCCAGGTGTACCCGTTGGTGATCGGCGCGTCACACACCGGCAATCTACCACGGCGACGGGGGTTATACATGTCAGATTCGGCGCCTGTGCTACCATAGATATCCAGGAGGAGCGTGGTATCGTATGCCATCGCTTCAATATCTCGAAAATCCCTACGAAGCATTTATAGCCTCATACTTGTCAAGTTTCCAGTCGGCTTGTCAAGCGGCGCGGGATTTCTACAACCACATGGCGCAGGCGGAACTATATTTCAGAAGCCCCTCGTATTCCACATCTTCTTCCAGTTAGAAGGAAGGGTCACATGGCGAGTAGATTACTGTCCCTTATACACGCCCATTGCCTCGCTGTCTCGAACCATGAGCAAGGGTCCACGACCATCCAACTAGCATGCCTGACAAGCCCGACTGCGGTGGGGCGCGTATCTACGATCTATTCTGATGTAAATCAATCACAAGCTTGTGATATAGTAGCATATCGGTCAGCCAGCGCGTAATCACAAAGTATCGTGAACTTGCCTTTTCACATGTCGCAACACATGCCGTCTGAGATCCGTTGGAGTGATCGTCACTCTCACGTGACGTCGGCGTTTAGCGTCTCGCATTGCCCGATCGCGCCTTCCACGAGCTTCATCAACATTGCGACAGACAAGCACTGCCTCACTCACATCCCGCCACAAACAATCACCACTGACGACCACTGTCTCTCGCTGCTGATAAACTAACCCGACCCACAAACACACCCATTCTATCCAGCTACCGTCGCCATGGCTGACACCGCCATGGAGAACCCGGCCAACACCGTCCCGCCGCACAAGAAGCAGCTCCCGTCATCGATACCCAACTTTGATACCTTGGAGGGCTTCTCTACAGAGGGAAACGACGACTACTCGACCTTCAAGAAGCTACAACGGCAATTAGAGCACGTAACGCTCTCACACATTGAATCACAGGTGGCTAACAGTCGCAGGTACATCCACCTACAGGAGGAGTACATCAAAGATGAGCAACGGAGTCTAAAGCGGGAGTTGGTGAGGGCACAAGAGGAAATCAAGCGCATCCAGAGTGTTCCGCTGGTGATAGGGCAGTTCATGGAGGCCATCGACCAGAAGTAAGCTTCAATACAGACACAGCGCTTGCGTCATGATGCTAACACGCACAGCACCGGCATCGTACAGTCGTCAACCGGCTCCAACTACGTTGTCCGCATCCTCTCCACTCTCGACCGCGAACTCCTCAAGCCATCCTCATCCGTCGCGCTGCACCGCCACTCGAATGCCCTCGTCGACATACTACCACCGGAGGCCGACTCTTCAATCGCCATGCTTGGTCAGGATGAGAAGCCCGATGTTACATATGCCGACGTCGGAGGCCTAGACATGCAGAAGCAGGAGATTCGGGAGGCTGTCGAGCTGCCCCTCACACACTTCGACCTCTACAAGCAGATCGGTATCGATCCACCGCGCGGTGTACTGCTATACGGACCTCCGGGTACGGGAAAGACCATGCTGGTGAAGGCTGTGGCGAACAGCACCACAGCTTCCTTTATTCGTGTTGTCGGCTCCGAGTTTGTACAGAAGTACCTGGGTGAGGGTCCACGTATGGTCCGTGACGTGTTCAGGATGGCGCGTGAGAACTCACCATCCATCATTTTTATCGATGAGATTGACGCTATTGCTACAAAACGTTTCGACGCGCAGACAGGTGCCGACCGAGAGGTTCAGCGTATCTTGCTCGAGCTGCTCAACCAGATGGACGGTTTCGACCAGACCTCCAACGTCAAGGTCATCATGGCAACGAATCGAGCGGACACTCTCGATCCTGCACTGCTCCGACCCGGTCGTCTTGACAGGAAGATCGAGTTCCCTTCACTACGAGACCGCCGCGAGCGCCGTCTTATCTTTTCCACCATCGCCGGAAAGATGAGCTTGTCGCCCGAGGTAGATCTTGACAGTCTGATTGTACGCAACGATCCCCTCTCTGGTGCTATTATCGCAGCCATCATGCAGGAAGCCGGTCTGAGAGCTGTACGTAAGAACAGGTACAACATTATCCAGAGTGATCTGGAGGAGGCATATACCAGCCAGGTCAAGGGTGCGGCCGAGGCCGACAAGTTTGATTTCTACAAGTAAGCTTATCGTTACTTCGATGAAGGGGGGTTTGAGAGGGGAGGAGACTTGCGGGATTGTACTACTAGATAGACTAGGCCCTGTGGTCTCGTACCTTATGAGGCTATATACATACTGCGGTTGCTCGGGTAATGCAGGGAACAACGTAAACACATGTGTACGGAACTATGCCTTGGTTGTCACCGTGTGACATGTTCATCACTGTCCGTTGCAAGCAAGGCCCATACAACTACCAAACTACATCGCTCTGAGAGTTTATCTCCTCATGTTTTCGACTTCACTCGAATAGTGCGTCCATAAAACCACTACTTGATATTTCCCTAGTTTAATTATCATTATTCAACCCTCTTACAAGCCATCCAACAAGGATAATACACGGAGCAGTTGATTTAATTATATGTATTTGTAATTTCTTTCGTCTATCTACCAAATATGCCGCCAAAACCCACTCTCTCTGTCAGCATACCTCTGCTTCTTCTCCGCCCGCCTCGTCTCGGTATCAACAGCACCTGGCAACCAAAAACTACCAACAGCTATTATCACTCAGTTCCCCCACACCACCCGAGGCTTCCCTATATGAACCCGACCAAAGAGTAGGGAATGTACTACACGCTGTCCGTTCCATTCCGTGATCCAGCAATACGAGAGAAGAGCTACATGGCTCCCGAAAAGAAATGAAAAACAGAAGAGAAAAGGATGACAAAGGAAAAGCAGGAGCAAATCGACGCCCTGTATGAATGGGCGGCGGCTCATGGTATCATGCATACGCGACGCAAGGGAGCGACAAAGGAAAAGCCTGGTGGAATGCCAGACGATATGCAAAAGGTCTTGTATGAGAAGGTATGGCGGAATGAAGAGTTCGAAGCAGATTCATTGGCCAGCTTAGTTGACCCTGATGGTGGTCTCTAATGGCGTGCGCGGTAGATCCTTTTCCAGAGAGGCTCTGGGTATGCCACCTCTCTTGTCTTCTTTTGGTGGTGTGGGCGGCCCCGAGTGCCTATTAGACATGTACTCGGCATCCTTTGCCGGCGTAGGTGGGCGGCCGTCGCTACTCGCGGTGCCAGAGTCCTTTGGCGGTGTTGGCGGCGGCCTGCCCTGGGAATGATCCCTTTCCCTAGATGTTGACCTAGCCCTGCTCTCGAGTCGCGGAGGGCCCAGGTAGGGCGCTCCTGTGAGTTGTGGTGGTGATGAGGCTGAGTTGTTGCTCGTACTTGCAGCATGAGCATCTGAAGCGCTTCGGTTGCTATGTCCGCCAACACTCGAAGATTCGCCGGCCTCTTCTACTACGGGAAGAGTGGTCCCGATCTCCCCTCTTTCCGCAGACGGACTACGTACCGCCCTCATATGCAGGGTTGGTACATTCTCCTCTCCATGACCTTGTCGCCGCGAACGGTCGGCTTGATGCTCTGCCTTCTCCATAACTCGGTCGGTCGACGATCGCTGCAAAGCATTTGCATTGACACCGTCAAGTGAGAGCTCGTTGAGATTGTTTGCCGCCTCTTCCATCTTCTCACGGTCGGCCGCTTCTTTAGTTTTGGTGACGCCACTGATGAACTTGATGAAACGATCGCCGTATCGTTCAGGGGGTATAGCGGATATTTGAGACTCGGTGTTAGCAATGCCTTTGATAAAGTGCTCCATACGTTTGATGAGGGAGTACTGGAGTACAGTCAGTATTTCACAAGGTATACGGGTTGTGGGCTGCAAGCTTACGTGTGTCAGACAGTCGATGATACCGAGGTAGTATATCTCCTCTCCTGGGGTTTCATCCTCATGGGTGGCTCGGAAGCCACCGTCGTCGGAATAAAAGTAGAAGTTCCGGTTAGGATCATCCAATTCATCGGGCATCTTACTGGACGTTTGATCCATAGGTACTGGCTTCTGTGTCTTGACCATCTGTCTTAGCTCCCTTGCTTTCCGAGCACTTTCCAGTTTTGAGGGTGTACGAATAAGCTGGTTCGGCTGCGGCTCTGGCGCCTCCTCTCCACCGGGTGAGAAGACCTTTAGCGTCTTGTCTCGCAGATTCTCTTCGTTACCCTTTTCGAGGTCGTGGATGCCGATGAGGAGCGAATAGTCCATGATGTGTAAGCGCTGCAGTAACTTGACGTCCTTCTGCATCTGCTCGATGAACATCTTCTTCTTCGATGGCCCTAGCTCAAGATGCTGGTTTCTGCGTAACCAGTTGAGGTCTTTCAGCGTTGCGCGGGGGTTCGTTGCCAAGTTCTCTTCCTTAAAGTCTCGCCCGATGGTCGAGCCCTTCAAATCAAATGTGCGGTGGATATCTCGATGCGGAGGAAACAGGTTGTTCATGACGACGAAATGGATCTTGCGTCCATAGGGTATCTTTACGCGGTGCAGGCCGTAGAACTGGGAAAGGAGAGTGTTTGGATTTTCTTGCACATGGTTGTAGTAGTCCTTGAGGATCTTGCGAAGAAACTTGTGTTCGGCGTGGTGGATAGTCTTGATGATGTACTTGTAGTCGCGGGAGAAGTAGAAAAAGCTGCCGCTCTTGCCGGGAGAGCCTAGCTCGGAAAGTATGTATTTACTTGTCAGTGACACTAGGTAATCGGCGGGGTCGAGCTTGAAGGTAGTGCGGAGATGGCGGAAGACCCAAGGTGCGTAGTCTTTGAACTTGAAGTCGTATTTGGCGGAAGGAGTAAGCTCGTTACCAGTTCTGTGAAAGTGTCAGTTTTGTACGAATGAACAGGGAATACAGGTCCGCCAGACGAGGTGAAGCTGAACTCTAGCAGGTGCGTGATATGGCAAGGAAAACCGGCGGGCACGTACATGTCAAACGAGAACTTGTGCTTGGCGTCAAAGTCGGCATCAGTGAGATCTCGGTCCATCTTGGCGTTGGTGCGCGAGACGGTGAAGCGGATACCCGTCAGCATGTTGTAGGCCGTCACCCAGTTGACGTGGTTCTGGTCGACCTTGGTTCCTACGACGACGCGGTCTTCATCATCGTCTTCTTTGCGCTTCCTTTTGCTTGCTCGCTTCTGACGGATGTGCTCAGCCCAGCGGGCCGCGTCTTCGTCCTGGGGTACCTCGTCGAGATGCATGTCAGAGTTGACGGAGCGTGTGGTCCTACGCACAAGCGACATGGAGCCTCTGCGTTTGTGGGGCGTGGACGGCGAGAACCTCCCGCTGGCGCTGATGACGTCGTCAGTGTTGTTCTGGGGTTCGCGGGTGCGCGATGTTTGCAACTTGGGAACCTCGAGGGTATGACGCTGCTGCAGGCGGTGAGGGTGTTGTGAGGGGCTGGGGTTGTTGTGGTTGAAGGCAGGCGGGGAGGAGACGCGATGGGCTTGGGTCGGTACCTGCAGGCCGGAGGTGCCGTCATCGGTTTGGGGCTGCGGCGGCGGCGGCGGCGATGTGGGAGGAGGGTTGGCGAGGGAGCCGACGTGCGGAACGTAGAAGTCCTTGCTTGCTTCTTTGGTGCCGTCGAAAGCGTCTATCTGGCCGAGCTCGACATGGGTAGTGCTGCCACAGATGCGGTCCTTGGTCTTGCTGCTGTGGATCGAGGCGAAGTAGCCGTCGTCTCTGCCCCGGCGCTCACCCGGCTGCCCCTGTGTGTCGGGCGATTTGTTGTTGAAGCTGTCAGAGTCCATGTAGTCTCCCCTGCTCCTGCCATGACGTCCTTCGTCCTGTGACAGGCGCTTGTCGATGCTCGCGGGTCGGGTTGGACGGCCGTTGGACATGGGCTGGGTCCCATTGGACAGCTTCTTGTTCATCGCGGTGTTGGTGCCATTGGGCGGGGAGCGGTCCGAGGAAGAGCGCGCGGGTGGTGTGGATGTTGTTTGTGCATGTGCAAAGGATGGGCGGTCGGTTGCTTCGGAGCCATACGAGGGCATCATCTGCGACTCATGGATGGTCACGCTCATCAAAGAGGCAGCCTTTCCCGAGCGCTGGGGAGGAGGGGAGGGCGGAGCGTGAGAAGCCAGTGTGTGTGTGCGACGTGCGGCTTGTGAAGGTCGGGTCGGGCGTCGTCCGGGGGACTGCGTAGCGTAGCGCCGGTAGAGAGCAGCGCAGTGCAGAGCAGACAGAGGGGCGGGACGGCAGGGCGCGCGATCAATGGGCGGTGGTGATAAGAAAAACGGTGGTCGCAAGAATGGGCGTATGTGTGGTTGGCTCCAGGAGTCGAAGCTGGTGATGCTCGAATAGTTGGAACTGCCGTCGTCAGCCCTTCTCGCTGCGATCCGACTTCCGTCTTGCGCCAGCCTTGGCACATGGACTGTGCCTTATTGCATGCTGCGGAGCCACCAGCAACATGGCCAAGGGGCCGGCTTGTTCTTCACCACGACAATTTCCATGCAGCTGGATATGCTACGTGACGTTCACCAGTTCATTGCGCTGCTTTTCACACCCTCTACGCCATATCACCGCGATACTTGGACGACTTCTTTGCGTCGCGCTCGGCCGTAGGGGAGATTGCGCGTCTGGATTAAGAACAGTCGGCACGCATCCCTCAGCCACACCAATAGTCCCGGTAGCCTGGATACGGCGTCATGCTGTGGCTCTGCGACAGCCTATTCTTAACCACAACGTCTGAAAGGAGAGGGGTTATTTTGCACACCAAGCTGCACCTTGCCATTGCTACGCTGTGCCCATGCATGCAACCCCCGTTGTTGCGCGGAGCACCGGACAATACAAGATGCGAGCCGGCCCTTGCCCTGCGCCGCACTTTGCCCGTTGATGGTCGGCACCCAATCTCCCGACTAGCCCAGCCTTGTTCTCGTCTGCCCACCATGTACATGTCCTCCCCACAACATCCCATCATATACACATGCACATCAATGTGGAATGTCCTTATCAACGAGCCAGTGCACTTCTGTTGAGTATTGGCCACCTGTTCTTGCTGAACTGAGCCTCATATGACCATCGAGATAGCGAGACCTCTAGACACCTCTCTCAGTGGTAGTGTGTCGTCCATGGGCTGGGGCGGCCGTGTTGATGAGCAATAACCTGGGCTTATGGTAAGAGCACAGTAGTTTATCCCACAGCAATCCGATATTTCTCCCCAGACGTTAGTGTGATGACTTCGGTGTTGGGCAGCTTCTTTCTGATGACGCCCTCTTCGACCATCTTCTTCACTTCGTCAACTGCATGCTGTGCAATTTGCGTCAATTTGACCGCCCAGCCACGATTGTCCTTGTCGGCATCGTGGGCAGAAATCCAGGCTTTGGCATACAGACTCTTGGCGATCTCAGTGCCGCCGGGGCTTCCAGCCGATATGTTACCCCCAAGCCACCAAGGGTTCTCAACGCAGTCAAAAGAATGCAGAAGGGCTGTGAGAGGAAGGGCGGATTCCGAGACGAGGTAGGAACTTGCGTATGGACGAATCACGTCGTATGAAACACCGTGAGGCGAGTATATCATGGACAAGGTTTTTTCTCGATCATTGTACGGCGACGGCACGATGGTGCGGGGCGACGAGGCAATTGTCATTGGAGATCCTGGCGAGGGGGGTGGGCTCATGGGCAGGTCGATGTAGTGCATTGGACTTAGCGACGAGAGCACAGTGCAAGGTGGCCGATACGTTATCCCGATAGCGTGGTGCACTTTGGAAATGTCTCGCTTTGCTGGAATCCATGTCACAGTTACCTCGCCACACGTCCCTCGAGGAGACGGCGGCGGCAGCACTATGCGGTGTATAGAACGACCGTCTCCCTCGACATATTTTGGCAGGGCATGTACTAGGTCGGGACGGAAGTGTTTCCACGAACGAATCTTCTTGGCTGCAGATGGGATGGCTAGAATAGTCGCTTCGCAGTCTCGTGGGAGTCGGCGCAATGTAGCTTCATGGCAGTGGTCTGGCTTGTCTTGGGATATAAGCACGAGATCGGGCTCCCGGTCAAGGTCCCTCAGGCTCGAGATGGATGGTTTTGTTCTTTGCTCAGAATGCGAGAAAATGGAGTTTAGGATGATTGATGGCCCTGAAAGCCAAGCTGTTCACATGATACGTCAGTACACATCTACAAGCTGTCGTCTCATGCAGCGTCGCAAACTCGATCTTCAAAGACGTACGGTCAACCAGAATCGTAAAGGAGCCTGGGAACAACCCTGGCGACGATAGTGGGGCTGCGGGTGGGTCAAAGGTAAGGAGAAAGGAAGTGTCTCCATTTAACGACTCGACGGAGAGAGCCATGCTAGCGGAGTACAAGTGCAATACGATGTCGGCAAGGCGCACGACGATGCAACGGCAACGCAAGACATGCGGAGAGGACGACGAGGCAACGGGCTACGCGATGCCGTGCCATGTCTGTGATGCCCTTGTCAATGATGATTACGGGCGTGCGCCATGGCCTTGGAACGCACAGCAGAAGCAACTGCGCTGGAAGGTGGACGCGAGCGAGGTAGCCGGAGACGAGCATCGGCGAGAAACAGCAGGTGTAGACGAGGCGCATGTGACGAATGTAGGAACCTTGGAAGCAATAAGGCAGCAAGACGCGCTGCTGTTCCTGTCACTCACCAATTTCCCATCTCCCCAACACATCAAAAGCTCCGCCTCGCCAGTGTCTTGGTCGCTCGTCTTTCTCTTCTTCCCTACAGCTTCCCAACCGCCATTACCTCGCCCTCTGACTCTGGCCCGTCACCAATGTGTGGTTGATGCAGCTCCCTGCAAACAAAGTGCAGCTTCCTGGTCCTGCCGGCCGAAACTGGATCTAGCTCGGCATTCGAGGAGCAAAAAATCTTCATGGCGCCGTAGCCCATGTTCTGCTGGAGAGCCCGAGGAATAGATCGCATTGGTCAAAATTCTTTGCATGCACGGGACTTGAGCTGTGAGAAGGCTTCTGCGCCGTCGAGCTGATTATGAGTCGCCTTGATCACGGCCACCTCTGATTGGAGCGCGCAAACCCCCATTCAAGCGGTAGGTCATTGGGCAGCACGAAGCTCTGGCAAGCTATCTGCTGCTGCTTCTTCTTTGACATGGTCAATCGTGATTCTTGAACACAGCCACTACCTGATCACTTTCTCTCCAGCCCCGCCGCCCTTCCCAGCTGCCCCGCATCCAGTTACGTCTATCCGCAGTAGCAGCAACTTCAGCTCAGAGCTTCTTCCACCCGCCGTAGTCACCACACCAGCTTCTGCCGTCATTGTAGCCCTCGTCTGAAGCTGCGCAAGCTCCGACACAGCTTCTCCGCCCCGACGCCCAGCTTTTCAAGTGCCATCGCTTCGTCGGGAAGCTTCTGCCATTGATGCTCGCAGCCATGCCTCCTTCGCGCGCAGCACCGCTGACGAGCTCCTTCTCCGTCAGCGACGAGAGCAATGTCGTTGTCTGCCCGTTGCGCAACCATGACAGCTCGGCCTGTCGCAAGCGCTGCACTGGTGTAAGTCTATACTGTAGCGGCTTCACATTGTAGCAAGCTTCAAGGCTCCGGAGCTTTGTGGTGTATGCTAACACGCCATGCGTAGGAGAAGCGTTTTCGCTCCATGCAGGAGCACATCCGCCGTGCCCATCCGGAGCATTACATATCCAAACTACCAGCGACAGAGGTAAGCTTGTCCATGACCAACAGACACTGAGCGAACCTGTGGCTGACTCGGCGTCCGCGCCCGTAGGAGAGCTTCATGCTCATGGTCAACACACCACCGCAAGAACGCCCTCCACCTCCACCTCCACCTCCAACGACTTCAGCAGCTCCCCAGACGTACGACTATGGCGGAAGCGAACACAACTCCTTCTTCGAGACCGACTTCGGTACCAATTCTCTTCGCACACCAGACGAGATGCGTCGACCGTCGCTCTTACCCGCTGCAACTGCTGCAGCTGCCCTGGCCTCGTTACACAACCATCGTGCCGAGTACGACTGGGACTCAGATCCGGTATGCATCCGCGTTGCAGTTTCCCCGCACAAGTCTAGGCTAACAACTGCTGTGAGCAGGACGCAGCATCTGACCCGGATTCAAAGAGCTACAGGCCCCGCGCACGATTCGCTCCGACCACCATAGAACAACACATCAATGCTGAAGAACCTTACTATACTTCTACCTCTATACAACAAGAGCTACTTCCTTCCTCCCTCGCACGTTCGCCTCCCGGGCGCTCCTCGACTCTACCTCCAGGCGCTCACTCTCTCAAACCAAACAGACCCCGCAAGTCATCTGTAGGACAGAATGCTCGTAGGGGGAAACATGAGCGGCAGAAGTCCAAGGACTATTCCCGTAGGT
>JAESFQ010000156.1_pt1 | contig 24245 bp, 21 predicted proteins | sample 9269431 | NCBI WGS metagenome assembly JAESFQ01 (sample SAMN14502588, study PRJNA617103) | algae metagenome | isolation source: Plectolyngbya sp. WJT66-NPBG17 and co-occurring heterotrophs from well... | place: USA: Mojave Desert, Joshua Tree National Park, California | collected 2006-08-06 | reverse complement strand
GCAACCCGGGCCCGTTCGGCCGCGAGGTCATGCCGCTCGACGACGCTCTCGCCTTTATCGCCGCCGAGGGCTTTTTCTGGATCCATGCATCATGACGAGGTCGTCACAGCATGTGCAAACTCAAGATAAGGGGCGATATGGAAATGCGCCGCACCGGGAGCATGATTCTCGCCCCCGTGTCACAGGCGCATAGGCATCCGCTCTCTGCAGTGACGTCCCGTCGAAGTGTCCGATGCATAAGTCTTTTGAGATTGTGGCAAGCCTCGCATCGCTTGCGACAAGCGGCACTTACCGCAAGTCAGCCAGCCGCATCGAGCCTTGCCGCTGAATGCTCAGCGACTGGCGGTTAGGAAGAACCACCACGGGGGGGATACCCTAATTCAGAGAGCCGGAAGGGGCAGATCACCGGGAAGGTACGGTGCAGTCTCCCGTTACACAGTTCGGAGCGGCTGTCGCCGCATGGGCTGCGGGCCAGCTTCGTGACCGAGGTCTATATGGCCGGCGCCCGCGATGAGCAGGTGATGAGGTCACCCGCTACCGCGACCTCAAGACCATGCGCGACTATGTCCGCCGGGCCAAGCTGGTCACCGAGAGCGCCAGCAAGCTGCTCGACTTGTAACCGGGGTCTGGGGACAGGGTGAGGGCGATCGAGCCCGGGGTAAGGGACCGGGCCAAAGATGGTGGGCCTACTCAATGTTGGGCTAAGGTATAAGCATGCTTGCGAACTGCCTGCACGGCCTCGATGCTCTCGGCCCCGCCGGACTAGCAGCCCTCATGGGCGGACTCTTCCTAACGGGCTTGGCAGGTGGCCTTACACACTGCGCGGGCATGTGCGCTCCTTTCGTGTTGGCCCAGTCGGCCGCATGTGCCGAGGCCACTGCTGGTGGCGACGCGCTGCGGCGACTGGCTGGGGCGGCCCTGCTGCCCTACCAAGCCGGTCGGGTCATCGGCTACAGCCTGCTCGGCGCGGCCGCGGGCGGCGCGGCAGGGGTGCTGAGCCTGGCTGGCGGCCTGCGCTGGGTGCTCGCGGCACTGCTGCTGCTCGCCGCCCTGCTCATGCTGGGGCAGGCGTCCTCGCGGCTGGCCAGGATGCTGCCTCGGTTGTCCATGCCGACGCTGCGCCTGCCGGGCTTCGCGCAGCGGCGGATCGGTGGCCTCGTGGCCGCCCCGACAGGCGCGCGGGGTATTCTGCTGGGTCTCCTGCTTTCCGCGCTGCCCTGCGGCCTGCTCTACAGCGCGCTCGCCGCCGCGGCCGCCTCCGGGAGCGCGTTGGCTGGGGCGCTCTCCATGCTGGCTTTCGTCCTCGGGACTGTACCAGGCCTCACGGGGGTCGCCCTTCTTGGACGACTGTTCGGGCGCCGCCGTGGCCCTTGGTTGCGGATGGCCAGTGCGGCGCTCTTCTCCATCAACGGCTTCGTGCTTCTGGGGATGGCGGCATGGATGGTGACCTAGCGCGCTGGGTCGTTCCGGACTGGCTGGGCGACGAGCGGAGCCGCTGATGTACGCGCTGCTCTGGCTCTTACCCATTACGCTCCTCGCCGCCGGGACCGCGCTCGGCGTGTTCCTCTGGTGCGTGCGCTCCGGCCAGTTCGAGGATCTCGACGGGGCTGCTTGGCGCATCCTCCACGACGACCTGCCCCGGAAGGAATCAGGGCACCAGACGGATCACCGCGAGGGCTGAGCGGCCATCCTCATCACGGGCGGCCAGCGTGACCTGCCAAGCCCCTGCGTCCGGCAGAACCAGCCTGGCCTGCCAGGTGCCGCCGCCAGCTTCGGAGAAGGACAGCGATTGGTCGGCGCCAGCATGGGTCGTACGTTCCAGGCGGCCCTCAGCGGCGGCGGCGGGCACCAGTGCACCCCTGGCGTCGCGCAGTCGGAGGGTCATCAAGTAGGTTCCATCATTCTGCCTCTCGGCCAAGGCATCGACCCGCAGTTCCGCCGCGGGCGCGAGCCTGGCCATGCCGATACGTCGGGGAGCGTCGGCGACGAGCCCTGGGTCGGTGCTGGTGGCGAGAACCGCCATGACCGCGTCGGCCGCCATGAGCGCCAGCAGCGGGGACACAGCCAACAGGGGGATCCAGCGTCGCTCCATGGTGGCCTACTCGCCCAGGCTGCGGAGGTGCAACACCAGCTTGCGGATCATGTCATCGGACAGACGGCCGCCGAAGGCGGGCATGACGCCCCCACGGCCGTGCCAGAGGGTCTCGTAAATCTCCTTGCTGCCGCCGCCGTAGAGCCAGACGCCGTCAGTGAGGTTCGGTGCGCCCATCTCCTGGTTCCCGCGCGCGTCCTCGCCGTGGCAGGAAGCACAACTCTCGGCGAAGACGGGTTTGGCTCTGCCTGCGGCCACGGCGTCGTGTTTTTGACCGGAGAGCGAGCGGACGTGCTCGACGAGGTCGAGGATCTGCGGCCGATCAAGCAGTTTCTGCGCTCCAAAAGCGGGCATCTGGCTGGTTCTGGTTTCCTCGGAGCCGGACCAGCGGATGCCGACATGCAGGGTGCGCTCGATCGCCTCGGGGGTGCCGCCCCAGAGCCAATCCCCGTCGGTCAGGTTAGGAAAGCCCTCGTTGCCGCGGCCGTTGATCCCATGGCACGGCGCACAGTTCTCGCCGAACAGCCCCCGGCCTGCAGCGGCGCCGTAGGCGCGCAGGTTCGGGTCGGCGTTGATTTCGTCCCAGCTTGCAACAGCGAAGCGCTTGGCGATGGCAGGTGCGCCCGCCTCAGCCTGCTGGACGGATCGGGACAACTCGCCGCGGGAACTCCATTCCAGGAACCCGCGAGTTGCGCCGCCGAACCAGGGCCAGGCCGGGTAGGCGAACCAGAGCCAGATCGCGCCCAGGAAGGTCAGGAGGTAGATGTAGGTCCAGATTTTCGGCGGGCTGCTGTCGAGTTCACGGATGCCATCGAATTCCGGCAAGGCGTTGCGGAGCGGGGAATGCGGATCCCGCTCCGGCGCGGTGTTGCCTGAGGCCGCGGGCCGGGGAGGAACCTGCTGCCCAAGATTTCCTTCGTCGGGCGGGGGGGTCATCGTCCGTCCTTCCCATCGTCGCTGAAGGGTATGCTCGCCGCCTGGCGTGCCTCCTCGCGGGCTCCGGGCCGGAACATGGAGATCAGCAGCCCGACGAAGACCGCGACGAAGAGCAGGAGGACCCCGATCTGCACCAGTTGGGGGAAGCCCAGCCCGCTCACCGCAGCATCTCCTGGCTGGGCCGACGCCAGTCGAACTCAGCCAGCGTGCCGAGCATCTGAAGGTAGGCGACGAGTGCGTCCATCTCGGTCACGCCCGGCTGGCCGTCGAAGTTCCTCGCCTGCGCCTTGGCGTAACGTGCCGAGAAGCCGCTGGTGTCGGCTTCCGGATCCGCCTGGGCCACGAGATCGGCGCGGGCGTTGGCCAACTGCTCGTCGGTATAGGGCACGCCGACATTGCTGTGGGCGCGCATCAGCCTTCCTATCCGGTCCGCCGGGAGCGGCGTCGTGGCCAGGAAGGAGTAGGACGGCATGATAGAGGCGGGCACGACGTCGCGCGGATTGATCAGGTGGCGGACGTGCCAGGCATCGGAGTACTTGTTGCCAATGCGCGCAAGGTCGGGCCCGGTGCGCTTGGAGCCCCACTGGAAGGGGTGATCGTACATGCTCTCTGCGGCCAGCGAGTAAGGGCCGTAGCGCTCCACCTCGTCGCGGAAGGGACGGATCTGCTGGCTGTGGCAGACGTAGCAGCCCTCGCGGACGTAGACGCCGCGGCCCGCGAGCTCGAGCGGCGTGTAGGGCCGCATGCCCGCCACCCTTTCGACCGTGCCCTCAAGGGCAAAGAGGGGCGCGATCTCGACGAGTCCGCCGACCGAGAGCACGCCGAGGATGGCGAGCGCGAAGCGGATGGCGCGACGCTCGAAGCGCCCGTGGAGCCGGGCGAAGGCCGGGGAGTTGTTGTCGGTGGCCATCTCAGGTCACTCCGCCGGGGCCGCCACCGCGGCGGGGGCAGGAGCCTCCTCGCGTACGGTGCGCCAGACATTCCAAGCCATGACCGCAGCACCCGCAAGATAGAGCAGCCCGCCAAGGAAGCGCATGGCGTAGTAGGGCTTCGCCGCGATCACCGTGTCGAGGAAGGAGTATTTGAGGAAGCCGAGGGAGGTGTAGGCGCGCCACATAAGCCCCTGCATGACGCCAGCGCCCCACATGGCCGTCACGTAGAGCATGATCCCGGCCAGCCCGAGCCAGAAGTGCCACTCGATGGCGGCTCGAGAGTGCATGGCTGGCTTCCCCCAAATCTTCGGCACCAGGTAGTAGATGGCGCCGAAGACGATGAAGCCGTTCCAGCCGAGCGCGCCGGAATGAACATGGCTGATCGTCCACTCGGTGTAGTGGGAGAGGCCATTGACCGTGCGCACGCCCATGAAGGGACCCTCGAAGGTGGCGACGGCGTAGAAGACGACGGCCACGATCATGAAGCGGAGCACCGGGTCCGTGCGCAGCCGATCCCAGCGGCCAGAGGCCGTCATGAAGCCGTTCAGCGCCGAGGCCCAGGACGGCATCCAGAGCATGATGGTGAAAGCCATGCCGAGCGTCTGCACCCAGTCCGGCAGGCTCGTGTAGTGCAGGTGGTGCGGTCCGGCCCACATGTACATGAAGACCAGTGACCAGAAGGATATGATGGAGAGGCGGTAGGACCAGATCGGCGCCTCGGCCCGCTTCGGCAGGTAGTAATACATGACGCCAAGGAATCCCGCGGTGAGGAAGAAGCCCACCGCGTTGTGCCCGTACCACCACTGCGTCATCGCGTCCTGAACGCCGCCGAAGAGCGAAACGCTGTTGCTCTCGTTCCAGGCCAGCGGCACCGCAAGGTTGTTGACCACGTGCAGGACCGTCACAGCGACAATGAACGCCAGGTAGTACCAGTTCGCCACGTAGATGTGGGCCTCACGTCGTCTCAGTAGCGTGCCGACGAAGAGACCGAGATAGGTCAGCCACACGACCGCCAGCCAGAGGTCCGTCAGCCACTCAGGCTCGGCGTATTCGCGGCTCTGCGTCACGCCCATGACGTAACCAAGCGCGGCGAGCACGATGAAGAACTGGTAGCCCCAAAAGACGAACTCGGCGGCGAAGCGACCGGGCAGGCGCGCGCGGCATGTGCGCTGGACGCAGTAGAGGCTTGTACCGATGACGGCGTTGCCGCCGAAGGCGAACACTACGCCGCTGGTGTGCACCGGCCTCAGCCTGCCGAAACTGAACCAGGGCTCGATGTTCAACTGCGGCCAGACCATCTGCGCAGCAATGAGGACGCCCATCCCCATGCCGACCAGGGCCCAGAAGACTGAAGCTAGAATGAATAACCGGACGACGTGGTCGTCATAATCGGGCGGCGCTTCTCGATCAGGGAACGTTCTGACCTGCGTGCCTGTCGCGCTCATCTGGCCCCCCTTGTGTCACAACGCTGTGATGCCACTTCGAGTTACAAACGGTCTCAATTCTCCTACAACCGTTCTTGCGCACTCGGCAACATGGATGCAGTGCTTTGTATCCGCACCGAGGAGGAACAATGGCCAAGGACACAGCTTCGGCTCGCTCGACAGCCGCTGGCGACTACGGCTTTTCACTCTTCGCCTGGGGGGCCTTGGTGGTTGCGCTGGTCCTTGGCGGACTGGTGCTCGCGGCGCGCGCCGCCGACGATTACATGTCCATCAGCGGCCTGTTGTTTGCTCTGTTCGGCGCCTTCTGGGCCAGCCGCATTATCACGCGGCTCCTGCCGTGACCGGGCCGGTTCCCGCTCCCGGGCGATTCGAGGACGAGCCCGTCGGTGCCTCCGTCGATCCCGTTAGCGCATCAGGCGAACTCGTCGCGGCGGGCATCCCCGTCAGGCGGGCACCGCCCGAGGCGATCGCGCGGTGGGTTGGAGCGGGCTGGCAGGACTTCCGGCGCGCCCCCGTGCCCGGCCTTTGCGTCGGTTTGGCCTGCGTCGCAATCGGCTGGTTCGTGGTGCTGGCGATGTGGCGGATCGAGAGCGCCGTCTTCGTGCTGCCGCTCATCACCGGCTTCATGCTGGCCGCGCCGCTCCTCGCGGTACCCCTCTACGAGGTTAGTCGCCGCCATGCGCGGGGTGAGCCCGCCGGTGCGGGAGCGCTGTTGACCGGCTTCAACCGCAACCGCTGGGGCATCGGCTTCATGGGGGCGCTGCTGATGCTGTTCCTCTATGGCTGGCTCCGCGTCGCCACCATGATCTGGTTCCTTTTCTTCGGCTTGGAGTCGCCGCCGCTCGACGCTTTCCTGGGGACGGCGCTGTCCGACTTCGGCTTCATGCTCGCCTCCTTCGGCATCGGGGGCATCCTCTCAGCGCTGGTCTTCGCCGTCAGTGCCGTCAGCCTGCCGATGCTGGTGGACCGGCCTGTGGATGCGATGACTGCGGCTATGACCAGCCTGCGCGCCTGCCTCAGCAGCCCTGCCACCATGGCGCTCTGGGCCTTCCTCATCGCCATTGCGACGCTGATCGGCATCGGTGCGGGCTTCTTCGGCTTGCTACTTGCTGTTCCGGTGATCGGACACGCGACGTGGCACGCCTACGCGGAACTGGTCGGTGCCACCGCCGAGCCAGGTTCGCACCAGGGGTGACCCAGAGCCTGCCAGCCGAGGCAAGGCCATGAGCCTGGCCGCGGCTGCGACACCTGGTCAAGCGGCGCTTTGGCACGCAGCGGCGGACAGCTCTGCGCCTTGCGCCCATTGCGGCGCACCCTCCATCGGTGGCACGCCGTTCTGCTGCACGGGGTGCGAGGGCGCGCACGCCCTGGTGTCGGGCCTGGGGCTCGACGCCTTCTATTGTCGCCGGGAGATCGCCGACGGCTCTCTCCGCCCCGCAGTTGCCGCCCCGTCCGAGGACTTCGCGGCCCACGCCCAGGTGCTGGGGGATGGCGAGTGCTGCCTCGAACTGATGGTCGCCGGCCTCACCTGCGGCGCTTGCGTCTGGCTCATCGAGCAGAGCCTCGCGGCCGAACCAGACGTGCTGGCGGCCCGCCTCTCCCTCTCGACCCGGCGCCTAGCCGTGACATGGAGGGGAGAATCCGGGCGTGCGAACGACTACGCCTCCCTGCTGGCCCAGCTGGGCTTCCGCGCCGTCCCTTGGTCGGGTGCCTGCCTTCGGGAGGCCGACGACGCCGAGGGCAGGGAGCTCGTTCGCTCCCTCGGCATCGCCACCTTCGGCGCCATCAATGTGATGCTGCTCTCGGTCTGCGTCTGGGCCGGGTGGGACATGGGCGAGGCGACCCGGGGCACCCTCCACTGGCTGGCCGCGCTGGTCGGGGTCCCCGTCATCCTCACCGCGGGCATCCCGATCTACCGCAGCGCACTCGGCAGCCTCAGGGCCGGGCGGCTCAACATGGACGTGGCCGTCTCCGTCGCCGTCTTGGCGACCACGGCCATGTCGCTGGTCGAGGCGGCCCTTAACGGCCCCTTCACTTGGTTCGACAGCGCGACCGCCCTCCTGGCCCTGCTGCTGGCGGGCCGGCTCCTGGATCGTGCCGCCCGGCGGCGGGCCCGCCAAGCGGTGTCGGAGCTCCTGGCGCTCCAAGAGGGCGACGTCTCCCGCCTGGGGCCTGACGGCGTGGTGGAAAGGGTTTCCGTCGGTGCGGCCTCGGCGGGCGACCGCCTTCTGGTCGCCATGGGCGAGCGGCTGCGGCTGGATGCCGTCCTGGAGTCTGGCGAGGCGCTGCTCGACATCAGCATCACCACCGGTGAGAGCCTGCCGCGCCAAGCCTCCGCAGGTGACGCTGTCGCGGCCGGAGCCGTCAATCTCGGGGCCGCCGCTGTCTTCCGGGTCACGCGCGCCGCGAGCGAGGGCTCGCTGGCCGCGGCCGCCCGGCTGCTGGAACAGGGCGAGCAGGCACGCGGGCGCTTCGTTCGGATCGCCGACCGTGCCGTGCGCCTCTACGTCCCCTCCGTGCACGGCCTCGCCGCGCTGACCTTCCTCGGCTGGTGGCTATGGATAGGGGTGGGCTGGCAGTCCGCCCTAGTCACAGCGGTCACTGTTCTCATTATCACCTGCCCATGCGGTCTAGCGCTGGCCGTGCCCACGGTGCAGTCGGTCGCAGTCGGTGCCCTCTTCCACCGGGGCGTGCTGGTCTCGAACGGTAGCGCACTCGAGCGCCTTGCCTCAGCCGACTACGCTGTGCTGGACAAAACCGGCACGCTGACAGCCGGGCGCCCTAGCCTGGTGCCGGGGGATTGGGCCGAGGAGCAGCTGCGGGCCGCCGCGGGCCTCGCGCGCGCCAGTCGCCACCCGTTGGCCCAGGCCCTGGCCGCCGCCTGCCCTGACGCACCAGCACGCCCGAGCGTCTGTGAGATGCCTGGTCAGGGACTGGAGGCCGAGGGCGACCTGCTCGGCAGCGCCGCCTTTGTCGGTGTTCCCGCGCAGGGGGGCGCGACGGCGCTTTGCTTCAGGCAGGCGGGGCGGCAGCCCGTCATCTTCCGCTTTCACGACCAAATGCGCTCGGATGCACCCGAGGCCGTGCAGAGGTTGCGCGCGCTCGGACTTGCAGTGGAGGTGCTGTCCGGTGATGCGCCCGGCGTGGTCTCGGAGGTCGCGCGGCAGGCGGGAATTGCGCACTCGACCGCAGCGGCCACGCCCGAGGACAAGGCCGTCCGCCTGGGGGCCCTGAAAGCCGCAGGCCGCCGTCCCATGATGGTTGGGGACGGCATCAACGACGCCGCGGCGCTGGCGACCGCCCATGTGTCGGTCTGCCTTGGCGAAGGAGCAGACATCGCCCAGCGGGCCGCCGATCTTATCGTCAATCCTGGGCGGCTGGATGCGCTGCCGGTGGCGATCGCGGCAGCGCGTCGGGCGCAGCGCCTGATGCGGCAGAACATTGCCTTTTCACTGGGCTACAACGCCGTCGCCGTGCCAATGGCCGTGACCGGCCATGTCATTCCCCTCTTCGCCGCGCTAGTCATGGCGTCGTCGTCGCTGGCCGTCACGCTTAATGCTTTGCGAGCCAAAAATATCTGGCAGCCGAGCACTCGTTGATGCGTGCGTATCAGGCGGGTGGTTAGGCGCGGATTGCAACTCTGTTGCATGGGTCGGCGGATTAGGCACATTGAGCTCCACTCGATTCCAGGTCATGCGGTCCGGACGTACTCCGGGCGTCCGAGGTCCAGCATTCGGTTCAGCATGTTCCCCGCGATCGCCACTTCGGTCGCTTGGCGCCCGTCTGTCTGAAAGCGCAGCCCTTCGCCGACGACCCGCTTCCAGCGCGAGATGTCAGACTCCACCAAGGCGCGCCAGCCGTAACCCGACGCCCGCTGCCAGCCCATCCTGCCGCGCTGGGCAATACATCGCAGATGCGCATCGCGCCGCGTCGGTGCAGTCTCCGCGGCTGCACTCGGCACTGCGTTGGCGCGCGGCGGCACGATGACGGCCGCCTCGGGATGCCGTGCCCCGACCTGGGCATAGACATCGTCGCGGTCGTAGGCGCCGTCGCCGGTCAAGGCTGCCACCGGCCCATCCACCTTGTCGAGCAAGGGACCGACCTGGGAGCCATCGTCGGCATCCCGGTCGGTCAGCACTGAGGCGACGATTTCGCCGGTATCGGCGTCGGTGGCGAGGTGGAGCACCCGCCAAGCCCGGCGCCGCTTGGTGCCGTGCTTCTCCTCCAGCCAGCCGCCGGGCCCGCACAGCCGCAGCCCGGTGCTGTCCACCAACAGGTGCACTGGCTCGCCGCCGCAACGCGGCCGCGCCACTTCCAGCGCCTCGGCCCGGCGGCTCAGGGTCGAATGGTCCGGCACCGCGAGATCGAGGCCGAGCAACTGCAAGATGGAGCCGATCAGGCCCTCAGTTTGGCGCAACGCTAGGCGGAACACGGCCCGCAGCGTCAAGGCGGTTGCGATCGCCAGGGCCGATTACTTCGGCTGGCCGCCCCGACCGCTGCGCGCTTCGGCGCGCCAGCCCTCGACCGCCGCCTCGGAGAACCACACGGTCAGACTGCCGCGGGCGCGCAGGCCGGCATCATACGCCGCCCAGTTCGTCACCTTGTGGCGCTGCTTGGGGATGTGGTGCCGGCGATCGGCGTTCGTCTTGAATGGCAAGTGGGGCCCTTCAGGTTGGAGGGGACGGGCCCCAGCTTCACCCTACCCGAAGCCATCCAGGCCGGCGACCGATGCAACAAAGTGGCGTGACATGCGACTTGCCCCGACCGCGGCTGCGCGCCCGTGGCATCCGCAGCGCCCGTCCCGTTCGCAGGCAAGCGGTTAGTTCCCGCCGCAGCGCGCCGCGTCCTTGCACGTACAGCGCTTGGTAGATCGCCTCGTGGCTGATGCGCATCGTCTCGTCACCAGGAAAGTCTAGCCGCAACCGCTTGGCAATCTGCTCAGGGCTCCAGGCCTTGCCCCAGCGACGGTGCTGCCGCCGCCCATGGCGCCGGCTTTTCCAAGGAACAACAGGCCCGCGAGCCGAGGTTCCGCCAGGGCCAGCAATCTCCCCAGCCAACCGGTCCTGCACATACTTCCGCAAGACCGTGTTCACCGCCAGCTTCGCCGGCTTGGGCCGACGCGCCGCTCGCTCAGCATGCCACTGGGCCGTTGTGGCCCGGTACTCCAGATTGCCGCTGCGCGTCGCCGCATTGCGCCGCAACTCACGCGAGATGGTCGACGCGTCCCGGCCCAATCGTCGGGCTGTCTCCCGCACCCCGCAGCCCTGTGCCCGCAGCAACGCGATCTCCTCGCGCTCCGCAAACAGCAGGTACCGCTCCGATTTTAGCTTCGACGATGGCGCAAGTATCTTCGGTGGCATGCCGCCCGCCTCCCGGAACCAGCGGTAGCCTACCGGAGGCGATACGCCGGCGCTGCTCGCTGCCTCCTCGCTCGACACACCCGCTGCAATGGCCGCCCAGAACCGTCGTCGGCTTTCGCGCTGGGCCACCCCCGGGCGGCCAGGTGACCGCTTCAACACAGGACGGAGTGCCCGATCCGACCGTCGTCGCCCACTCACCGCAACCTCCTCAATCATGGTGTTGCGACGACCACTTGAATCCACCCACGTCATGGCAGGCGACCTAGCGACCGGAGCAGAGCTTCGTTGATTCCTGTGAGGAGTTCGGCGCCACGTCAGTGGTCTTCCTCCTGAGGCCGAGCCGGGGCGCCCCCTCACTGAAGTTGCTGATATTGCAACGTCCGGCCCGTCGTCCCATCGGCTTCCGCGTCTGCGGCTGCCTGCCGTCTGGCGGTCCGGCGGAAGTTCTGGCACGGGGAGAGGAGGATGCGCAGCGACCTCGGACAGTCCCCCGTTTCACCCAGCACTGGCACTTGGCCGTCGGGCCCCTCCAGCATTGTTTGGCTCAAGGAGGCGGCCGTGGTGCGGTCGTGCCCCAATTGCGGCAGCGCCGGCACAAAGCGTGGGATTCTGCGCGTCGCCCTGCCCGCCGCCTCGGGGTTGGTGACGACGCTGCTGGACTGCGATGGTTGCGGCTGCCGCTTCTTCGACCCGCTGACCCCCGCCGACTACGCCGCCGAGAGCCCGGCCGCAGGAGCGTCCCTTGCATTCTACCTGCAGCAAGGCGCCAATCCTGGCGGCGCCGCGATCCATCTTGGCACGCTCGACCTGCCAGCGGGTGCCCGCTACCTTGAGGTCGGGTGCGGCTTCGGCTTGACGCTCGACTTTGCCATCCGCGGCCTGGGGTGGACCGGGCGAGGCCTCGACCCCTCGCCCTTCGCAGCGGCGGGGCGCGAGGCGCTCGGCCTGCCCATTGAGGGGCGCTACCTGCGGCTGGAGGACGCCGACGACGACCACGACGTCGTCATGGTCTCCGAGGTCATCGAGCACGTGCCTGACCCGCACGCCTTCGCCCGCATTCTGCGTGCCGCCCTCGCGCCCGGTGGCGTGCTGCTGCTGACCACCCCGGCCGCCGAGGCAGCGGTGCCGCAGACTCCGCCCGGGCTGCTCGTCCCGCTGCTCTCGCCCGGCTACCACCTAGTCCTGCAATCCGCGCGCAGCCTGGAGGCGGTATTGCGGGAGGCGGGCTTCGGAACGGTCGAGGTGCAGAAGGTCGGCGCCTCACTGTTCGCCCGCGCTGCAACCGGTGCGCCGCGTTGGACGGCTGGCACGGAGATAGACCGGTCCCGCTACCGGCGCTACTTGGCCGAGGCAGCGCGCGGAGCGTCGCTTGGCTCCGATCTCTGGCTCGGCTTTGCCGTCCGCGCCTACCGCGAGGCGGTCGTAGCGCAGGATCTGGACATGGCCCAGAGCTTGTACGGCGAACTCGCCGCCGCCTGCACCGACCGCTATGGCTTCCCGCCGGAGGCAGCCGCCTCCCGCAAGCCGCCCCAGCCATCCATTACTCTCGAAGCCCTGGCTGCCGCGGAGCCGCTCTGCCTTGGCGGGCTTCTGCTCCATCGCGCCTGGCACCGGCTACATCTTGGGGCGAATGGGCCGGTCGTGCTGCCGCTGCTCGACGCCGCCGCGGCCGCAAGCGACCGGCTGCGCGCCGCCCTCGCGCAACTCGGCAGTGATGATGGGGATGCAGAGGATGTCGGCTGGACCGCCCGGGGGGAGGCCGCAATCGTCTTGGCCGGCCTAGGCGACCCGTCGCTCGAGACCCGGCTCGCCGCCCTTCCAGCGGCGCCAGGGGAAGTTGGCACGCGACGCCGTGAGGCGGTGCTCCGCCGCTGTCTGGTCGGCCTCGTCAATGGCGGCCACTTGGCCGCCGCCGCCAGCTTGTCCGGGGTGGCGGAGCCGCCGATGGCACGCGCCCGGGCCGGTGCGCTGCTCACGGATGACGAACTCGACGCGCTCTATTGCCGTGCGACGCTGGAGCTGCAGCGGAGGGGGGGCGATCCCGCCGCGGCACTGCCCTTCCTAAGGGCCGGGCGGGCGGCGGTCGAGGCCGGCCTCGCCGCGGGCGCGACGGGCTCGGCACTCGGCCTGTTCTGGCCGTTGCTGGATGCGGAAATTCTGGCCCTGCGGAAGCTCGGTGCGAGGACGGCCTTGCGGGAGCTGGAGCATTCGGTGGCGCGCCTGGCCACGTTGCCCGGCGCACCTCCGCCGCCACCCCACCATGCAGGCAGGGTTGGTAACCCGCGGTGAGACTCCGTCGGATCATCAACGCCGCAGCCTTGCTCGGCCGACTCAGCCAGCAGGCCTGGCTGGCGCCGCATGGCTATGCAGCAGCTGGGCTGGCCTGGGCCGCAGGCAGCCGGGACCAGGTGCTGCTCGACCTGCCTGGTACCCGGCCCGACCTCGGTACGCGTACCGTGATCTTCTGCCACTATGACCCGCTCGGTGAATTCCGCCAACATGTTCGCCTTTATGTCGAGGCGTTCCGGGCCGAGGGCTTCTCCGTCGTTCTGGTGAGCAATTCCGGTCGGCTCGCCGCGGCCGACTTGGCCTGGGCGATCGGGCATGCCGCGCGGGTCTTGATCCGGCGCAATATCGGCTACGACTTCGGTGCCTGGCGGGATGCGCTGCGCCGGATCGGCCCCTTTGGTGCGGGAACCGAATGCCTCCTGCTGGCCAATGACAGCGTGTACGGGCCCTTCAAACCCCTCGGCGCGATGCTGGCGCGCATGGATTTCGCTACCGTCGACGCCTGGAGCCCGACGGAGAGCTGGCAGCATGCCTATCACCTGCAGAGCTACCTCCTCGGCTTCGGCCCGAGGGCGCTCGCCAGCGCCGCCTTCGCCGCCTTCTGGGACGAGGTGCGCGACGTACAGTCCAAATGGTGGGTGGTGCGGCAGTATGAGGTGGGGCTGACGCAGCGCTTGCTCGATGCCGGGCTGCGCTGCGCGGCAGTCTGGCCTTATGACGAGCTGGTCCTCGATGCGCGCCGGCGCCTCGCCACCTTCCCGCCGGAGTTGGACGCCGGCTGCGACCCCTTCGACGCGGTCGCGGCGGCGGAGGCTTTGCGGCTGGTCCAGGCCGCTGCCCGTCGTGTGGCAATGAACCCGACCAGCGATCTCTGGTGCGTCTTGGTCGAAGCGGAGTTCCCTTTCATCAAGCGCGAGCTGCTGCGGCACAATCCAACACGGGTTCCCGGTGTGGCGGCCTGGCAGTCTGTGCTGGCAGCCACGGCGCCGGAGGCGCTCGGTCCGGTTCTGGCCGATCTCCGGCGGAGCCTACGCGGGCGCGCCCCCTGACCGCTTGCCGGCCGGCAGTGGCTCGTCGCCCCGGTGATTGATCCCGGCCGGCCAGGATCCTGTGCTTGCCCTTGTCCTGACCGTCAGGCGAACCGGAGCAGTGCGTCCTGTTCGGTCGGCGTGGAGCGTGGCGCCCTTGTACCCCCGGCCTCGTCGAAATCGGCCCGATGCGTCCGACTCACCCCTGGGTGCCAACCCCGGATCGAGAACTGCTCGCCTGGCTGCCAGTCGGTAATAGCGGCCCAGGTCGTCTCCCCGTTGCACCTGTCGAGCAAGAAGACGTCGAAATCCGCTGTGCCGCTCAGGAAGTTCGAGCTGACAATGATCACCGACAAGCTCCCAAGTTACGAGGCATCCACACGCGAGGTGACTCCCGATGTCGAGCACCGCCGGCACAAACGGCTTAGCAATCGGGCTTTGAATTCACGCCAGCCGATGCGGAGACGACAGCGGCAGATGGAACGATTCAAGTCAGCACGGCGGGCACAGCGCTTCCTTTGCGCCTACGACCGGAGCACCAGCCTGTTCCATTCTTGCCGCGACCACGTCAGCGCCAGTGAATGTCGAGCCGCAAGGGCGCGTGAGTTTGAGGCGTGGGCCGAGATCGGCGGGGTTGCAGTAGAAGCTTGCTATCCGCACCCAAGTTGCCTTCGGCCTACGTTCTCTGGCGGTTCAATGGCGACAGGTTGACGGTGCCGTAGTGCACGCTCACGCAAATCCGGGCACCGACGCCCTATTGGTCGAGACGGGCCGAGTGCGACAGCAGCATCGTCTCGCAGGCCTGGGCGAGGCTCGCCCGATACGTTGCGGTTTCACACTCACTTTCTGGTCACCGATTGCGCCTAGAGAGCGGGAGTCACGTCCTCCGCTCTTCAGGATCTCCTATGCCGGTTCCATCGACCCCGTTTTTTGCTGAATACTCGTTCAATAGCCCGGATCAGGTCATCCTCAATATCGTCAATCCGGACCCGGCGAACTCAGCATCAGGCTACAGCCTCGTCGTCTACCTTTATAATCCGGATACGCATACCGCATCGAATTACACGGCGCCGATCCAGGCGATCCTGCCGCGTGTCAACTATCTCGTCATAGATCCGGAATTCTATGACCTGTTCGATGTTACTTCGTTGTATTATTACAACGATGAGCGGGAGTTTGGCGGGACAGGGACCGCGGCTTCCCTCAACGTCAGGACGGTCGGCCTGGCGATCGTCAAGGGTGGCCAGACCTACGACACCCTTGGGGATCCGGCCGGTACCACGGCGATCCTGTCATCCCCCGGTTTCCTCGTTCGGAACAGTTCCTTCGCGGCTCCGCAGGGCTCGTACCTGCAGACGGATTACAATGTGACCGATCATCCGGGGTGGGCGACGGTCGGCCGCTACTCGAGCCCGCCTCCCAGCACCTGGCTTCCGTCCGATACGACACCGCCGGACGTTTCCTTGCTGGCGCCGCATGGAGCGACCGCTGGGGCCAGTTCCGCGCCGACCTTTGACGTGACCTTCACCGAGGACGTGACGGGCGTCACCGCCAACAGCTTCGTCCTCGACAAGCCGACAGGGGCTGCGGGAAGCATCACCTCGGTCACGCAAACCGATGCCCGGCATTATGTCGTCCGCACCGCGGGCCTGTCGGGCGATGGCGTCTACCATGTGAACCTGGCCTCGAACGGTGGCGGAGTCGCCGACCTCGCGGGGAATGCGAGGATCTCCGGCTATGCCGGCGGCGCCTACACCCTCGATCAGACCGGCCCCGGGGTGGTCCAATTCGTCCCCAACGGTCCAGCCAGGGGGCATGCGACCACGGCCGATTTCAAGATCGACTTCTCGGAGGCTGTCACGGGCGTCGCCGCTGGCGCCTTCCGGCTGGTGCTTCCAACGGGTGGTTCGGGCCGGATCGATTTGGTCACCGCCGTCGACAGCTCGCACTACATCGTCCATGTGGCCGACCTGCAGGGTGACGGCGAGTTCAAGCTTGCGGTCGCCGCGGGCGGTGGCGGCATCACCGACCAGTTCTCGAACCCGATCGCAACGATGCCCACCAGCTCCGCCTACCTTCGCGATGGGACCGCGCCGACTCTCGTCAGTTCCGTAGTGGCGGCCGGGACGACGCCGCAGGCGACTTCGGCCGATTTCTACGTGAAGTTCTCCGAGGCGGTCACCGGCGGGGCAATCAGCAGCTTCACCCTCGTCAGCCCCGATGGGGTCTCGGGCACGATCGATCAGGTGAGCGCCTGGGGTGTCGATGGCTACCGCGTGTCCGTCAGCCATATGACGGCCGAGGGTGCGTACCACCTGGACCTGAAGCCCGGTGGCGGTGGCATCACCGACCTTGCAGGGAATGCGGTGACCGGGAGCCTGGCGGGGACGCCTGTCCTGCTCGATGCCGTCGGACCGCAGGTCACCTCCGTCACGCTCTCGGGGAATCCGGCAGGCAACGCCGACAGCGCGCAGTTTGTCGTCGCTTTCACCGAGGCAGTGGCCGGCGTCACCGCGGCGTCCTTCGAACTGCAGGCACCGACGGGTGGTACTGGCTCGATCACCGGCATTTCCCAGGTCAGCGCGACGCAGTTCCTGGTGACAGCCAGCGGGTTCACGGGGAGTGGCGCTTTCAGCGTTGCCGCCTTGGCCAGCGGCAGCGGCATCGTCGACACGCATGGAAACCCGCTGACCGTCGGGACGCCCACCATCACCAGCTTCATGCGGGATGTGGTGCGGCCGGAGGTCCTCTCGGCCGGTCCCTCGGGGTCCGCAATCGGGCACGATGCCAATGTCGACTTCCTGGTGACCTTCTCCGAGGCGGTCGATGGGGTCGATGCCGGCAGCTTCGTCCTCGTGCGGCCGGCAGGCGGCTCGGGGTCCATCACGTCGGTTACGGCAACGGATGCCAGCCACTACGTTGTCCGTGTGTCCGGGTTGGCGGGCGATGGTGAGTTCCGCCTCGAGGCCAATCCGGTAAGCTCGCCAATCCATGACCTCGCCGGAAACCCGGTGGCTGCGATGCCGGCGAGCATGGCCTATCTTCGGGACGCGACAAGCCCGCATGTGGTGTCGATCGAGCGTGCCGCAGGTGCTGACGAGGTCACCAACGCCTCGAGCCTGACCTTCCGGGTTGTCTTCGACGAGGCTGTCATCGGGCTGAGCGGAGACGACTTCGCGGTCCAGGGCGCAACCGGCGTGATTTCCGTGAAGGCGGCCGCGGCTGTCCCCTACGGCTATGACGTGCAGATCTCGGGCGGTGACGTGGCGACCGTCGATGGCCGCGTTTCCCTGGCGCTGGTGGCGACGGGCGGCGCGAGCGACGCCGCAGGCAATCCTCTGCGGGCCGACATTCCCCAGGACCAGGGGCAGTCGTCCTACCTGCTGGATCACCGGGCGCCGACAACCGCCCTGGTCGACCCAGTCGTGCAGCATGGGTTGGACCGGACCGGCATGTATGGCGAGGGGGACACCCTCCGCCTGACCCTCAGTGAGCCGGTGGCGACGGCGGGGCTCGACCTGGCGGACCTGTCGGTGCCCTCGACCGGGAACCTGGGTATTGGCGCATCCCTCCGCCCCGTCGTGGACGGGGTTGCGATGAGCAATGCCTTCATCCTCACCCTCGGCTCGGGGGCGTCGCTGTCGGTGGGCGACACGTTGACCCTCTCGGGGGCGGCGGTTGTCGACCAGCCTGGCAACCACCCCCAAACGGGCGTGACCTTCGTCCTGCCGGGGGTGCCGCTGGCGGTGACCTCCATCGAGGCGGCGCCTGCCGCAGCCAATGCCGCACAGCAGCTGTTCACCGTGACCTTCACCGCACCAGCCGTGGGTGTCGCGGCGACCGACTTCGCCCTGGTCGGGACCGGCGTCTCCGGCGTCATCGGCACGCCGGTCACCCGGGAAGGCGGGTCCCTCTGGGATGTCCCCGTGACGGGGTTGGCCGGGGATGGCCAGATCCATCTCGAGCTGGTGACCTCCGGGACCGCGATCGCGGACCGGCAGGGCCATCCCCTGGCGGCTGGGTTCACCGCAGGCCAGGTGATCGCGGTCGACACCATTGCGCCTGACACGGGCGCCCTGGTGGCGGCGCCGGCGATCATGGCGAAGTCGGCGACGGCCGTGTTCCAGCTGCCGCCAGAAGAGCCGGGCCTGACCTACCAGTTCAAGCTGGATGGAGCGGCGGCTTGGTTGCCCCTGGCCGTTGTGGACGGGGTCGCTCGGCTGGACGGCCTCGCCGATGGGCCGCACGACATCGCCATCCGGGCGGTCGACACTGCAGGGAATGCCGACCCGACGCCGACTTCCTACAGCTGGAGCGTCGATACGGTTACGCCCACGGTGTCGGTGGTCCGCCTGGATTCTACCGTCGGGGCTGTCGCCAACATCCTGAATGCCGGGGACAAGGCCGTCGTCGCGGTCACCCTCAGCGAGGACGTCACCCTGCCCTCAGGGACCACGGTGGAGCTGCTGCTGTCCAACGGCGTGGTCCTTTCCACGGATGTGCTGGGTACCGACCACCGCACCCTGAGCTTTACCTACGTGGTTGCGCCCGGGGCGGATACCGCCGCCCTCTCGGTCACTGGCTTGCGGCTGCAGGGCGGGGACGTCACCGATGGCGCCGGGAATCCGGTCAGCTTGGCGGGGGCGGCGAAAGCCCTTGGCTTGGGGGTGGATACGGTTCCGCCGGCCATCGCCTTCACCACGGCGAGTGGGCTCATCGGCGACCCCCATCAAATCCTCATGGGAACAGGGGAGGCGGGTCGCCCGGTCACGGTGCGGGATGGCTCGACGATGCTGGGCGCGGCCTTGGTTGCTGCTACGGGCACCTGGCGGCTCGAAGCGATGCTGTCGGGCGACGGGCCTCATATCATCACCGCGTCCGAGACGGACAGGGGCGGCAATGCCGGCCAGGCAGAGCCGATCACCCTCATCCTCGACACCGCAGCCCCAAGCCTCACCGTCAACAAGGGCGTGGCGCTGGTGCAGGGCGGGGAGGCTGTCAGGATCAGAGCCGATCTCCTCGCGGCGAGGGACAGCCGAGCCGATCATGGCCATCTCGTCTTCAAGCTCGCCGCTGCGTCCACCCTTGGCGAGTTCCTCCTGGACGGCCATGCGCTGGCCCAGGGCGACACCTTCCTCCAGTCCGACGTCGATGCGGGCAAGCTCAGCTTTGCTGCGCGCTCGCTCGACCAGGGGCATGAGGATGTCGCCTTCGTGCTGTCCGACGGGGTCAACAGCACTGCGGTGACATTCGCCGTGGATCTGCTGCCGCAGCATCTCCAGGCGGGAGCAACGGGTGGTGCGCTCGTCGGCAGCAACGGGTCCGACCTGATCATCGGCGGACCCGGGGCGGACCGGATCGATGGCGGCCCGGGCATCGACACGATGTCCTATGCCGGTTCCGTGGCGAGCTACCGCTTCGCCTTGGGGAGCGACGGGACGGTGTATGTCGACGGGCCGGAGGGCAAGGATAAGCTCTCGTCCATCGAACTGATCACCTTCGCAGACAAGGCATCGGTGGACCTCAAGGCCCTGCTGGCGTCCGTGGTGCTCCAGCCGCTGTCGGGCTCGGTGCACAACGGGGTGGTCGATCAGGAGATGCTCGACTTGTACACGGGCGACCGAGCAGGCTTGCAGTATCAGGCGGTCGGGCATGAGGACGGCGAGGCGATCGGCGGTGGCGACACCAACGATTTCCTCGACCTCCGTGGCGGAGACGATGCGGCGAATGGTAGTGCAGGAGACGATGTCATCGACAGCGGGACCGGATCCGGATTCCTGCTGGGTGGAGGTGGCCGTGATGAATTCGTCATCACGGCCACCCCGGGCCAGCCCAGCTGGAGCACGATCGGCGATTGGACCGCAGGCGACAAGCTGGTGATCAATGGCTGGGTCGCAGGCGTAAGCCGTGCGGTGTGGGTCGACCAAGCTGGAGCTGCCGGTTGGGAGGGCGCCACCATGCATGCCGATTTGAACAACGATGGCACCTACGACGTCAGCGTGACTTGGACCGGCATGGCCCGCGCTGGGCTGCCGGCCCCAACGGAGCACGGTGGCTCGCTCTGGATTGGCTGAGAGTGGATTGAGCGGGTGCGGCTTTGGCCGTGCTTGCCCAGTTTGGGTGGAATACCTGGACTTCGGTTGGCTTGCGGCCATGCCAACCGAGGACTGTATCAGTGATCCCCCCCGGTTTGGGTGGACGGGGGCTTAGCTTGGGGATTGTCACGTTGGTTGATGGCAAGACGAGTTTGACCGCAAGACGGAGCTTGCGCGACCTCACGCCGCCATCTGGGCACACGTCTCCTGCTGCCAGATCCGGAAGGCCTTGTCGCGCGAACGACGGTATTGATTAGCGGTCATCAGGTGCCGACGTGGGCGGAAGTGGCCGTAGATCATCGCGTGTGCTGAGAGGAACCGCTGGGCCTGTTCTGGTGACTTGAACCGCTGCATCTGTCGTTTTCGATGTCGCGTCGGTCTGTGGGAGTTCTCAGCACGATTGTTCAGGTAGCGGCTAGTCCGATGCCGCACACCGGGCAGGACCTCGCGTTGCGCCACGCCGTAGCTGCGGAGCCCATCCGTAACGATCTCTCGGGGCTTGTACTTGAGGCCCACCAGCAGGCGTTTGAAGAAGCGTTTGGCAGCCGTGGCATTGCGGCGATCTTGGACGAAGATGTCGAGCACGACACCATGCTGGTTCACCCCGCGGATTCTGTCAGCGCTCGCGCCAAACTTGACGACGAGAGGTGATCGCCGGATTCCGGTTACGCCGTTCCGAGAATAACGAGCGCAGTTGTGGCATGACGGAGGTGAAGCAGGCGGCGGCGGTTGGCCGGGAAAGATTGGTTGTGGCGGCTGCTCAAGCGGAGGAAGTTCCGGAGCTCGTCATAGCTTCGACAGAAGCGCTCGGCAGAGCCGCTGCTCTTGAAACCGCGCATACATCGTATGCGGCCCTTCACGCCCCGATGATCTTGTTCCACGATGTTATTGAGGTACTTGCATTGTCGTAGCCGAGCAATGCGCCATAGCTCGTCGTCCGCTTTCATCTCCGCCGTGGCGCATGGGTAAGCTGGGTTCTTGTCCACGGTGATGGTGCGCGGGTTCACAGTGTGCGGCTGCCCCAACGCCTTGCGCAAGAAGCGCTTTGCATCCTCGGCGTCGCGCTTGGCCGAGAGCAGGAAATCAATCGTCTGGCCGCGGCTGTCGGCCGCCCGGTACAGATAGGTCCAACGCCCCTTCACCCGCACGTAGGTCTCATCGACTCTCCATGAGCCGTTGCTCAGGCGCAGGTGCGGCCGAATGCGCTTCTCGATCTCCGGCGCGTAGGTCTGCACCCAACGGAACACCGTGGTATGCGCTACCTCGACGCCGCGATCAGCCAGCATCAGTTCGAGGTCGCGGTAGCTCACCGGGAACATGAGGTACCAGCGGACCGCCCAGAGGATCACCTCGGCGGTGAACTGCCGCCCCTTGAAGGATTGATCCGGTCTCACCGAGGCCACTCGCCGCCGTCTCGCCATGTCCCGGTTTGTAGCTGTCCAGGCCGGCCCCGCAAGGACGCAACAGAACCGAAGGCCGATTGGTCAGCTTGGAAGGGGGGCGGCTTACACCCGAAGCGCAGGCCCACTTGGCTCAGGAGATCTCTGCAAGACTGAACAGCGATGTTGAAGCTCGAGTTGCGACCGCGGTGCGTAGCGAACTTGCACGTATAGAAGTCCGCATTGCCGAACTTGAGGCCAGGTCACGTGGCCGCTCGACTGAGCGACGATGATCGCAGGCTCACTCAGCCCGATGCCCCGATGTGGAGAAGATTGGTCCCTCGGAAAGCGGGGATTCAAAGAGAGGCTTTCTCATGCCGCTTGGACGCCTGAGGCCGACGGTGTTCGGCTTGGCCATTCTCATCATCGCGACCGGCTTGGCATCTGCCGAAGAAAGGGTAGCCCGCTGGCAAAGCACGGAACTGCCGGTTTACGCCTCAGGGCGCACCGCTGTGTCGGGCAACGTTGTTGCGCCTACACCTTATGACTGCAGGCTGGAGAACTGCTTTCCATTTAGAGGGACTCAGCCCACGCCGGACAGTTCGTTCACTGTCTTCACCGCTGTGGAGGTGACGGCGCAATTGGTGCAGCGCGACATCGCTATAGACCTGCTGCGGAATGCAGACGCGCGGCATGACGCGGCGGTGGCAGCCCTCGGAGCGGACGTCATGAAAGCGGTGAATGGGGCAATTGCGCGGATGGAAGGGCAGCCCCTCACACCTATGGCGCGGGAACAGATGTCCACCGAAGTTGCCGCACGACTAGGACCGGTTCTGGAGGAACGAGTCCGCGAAGTTCGAGGGGATGTGGCTCGCCTCGAGGAGCGCTTAGCATTGTTGGAAGCGAGGCTTGGCAGTCGGTAGCCTGCATTGACGCTCGCCGGACCCCCGTGTCATGTGTGGACGGCCCCGTTGGTGCAAGGGCTTTTTGGTGTGGTGGCGCCGCGGTCGGGTGCGGTCATGTGTTCGGCCTCGAAGTGCGGTACGCATGACCGCGGGCCCTGATGGAATCCGCGACCCTGCTCCCAATCACAGCATCGCGTTCGGTGACGCTCTGACACAGACGGGTTTGGCAGGGTTCCGGGATCGACCGGTGTTGTCATCACGCCACTTCGCCCTCACGCCCCCATCGGCCGCGGCAGCTCCGATGGGGAAGCTCTCACCTCTGCCCTACGCGGCAACGGGCACGGCTGCTGCGGTCTTGGGGGCCCGATACGCCTCGCCGCTACGCAGCATGGCCCAGATCACCCTGGTGGTCTTGTTCGCTATGGCGATGGCCGCAACCTTGGCTGGCCGGCGCTCAGGCAGCCTCCCCAGCCAGCTCTCGGCTTCCTGCGCCCTCTTGCTACGGATCACCGCAATGGCGCCGGTGAACAGCAGGCGTCGCAGGTAGGCGTTACCGGCTTTGGAGATGCCGCCTTGCTTGGCCTTGCCGCCACTGCTGTTCTGCTTCGGCGTCAACCCCCATGCCGCCGATAGGTGCCGGGCGGAGGCGAAGTTCGAGGCGTCGCCGATCGTCGCAACGACGGCCGAGGCCGTGATCGGCCCAACGCCGGGGATCTTGGCCAGGCGCCGGCTGGCCTCATTGCCTTTGTGCCACTCCAGAATCAGCACCTCGAGTCTGTCGATCTGCAGCTCTACTGCCTCGAGCTGGGCAGCGAGGCAGTTGAGTGATGCCTTAGCGAGCGGCGGCATCCTGGTGTCATCTGCGCCGACCAGCTCTGCCAGGAGATCGGCGACGCGGCGGATCCCTTTGGTAGCGACGATGCCCAACTCGGCCAGGTGACCCCGGAGCGCGTTCACCACAGCCGTTCTTTGGCCAACCAGCAGCTCGCGCGAGCGGTGCATCATCATGGCCGCCTGCTGTTCGGGCGTCTTGATCGGCACAAAATGCATGTTGGGGCGGGTGACTGCTTCGCAAATCGCCTCGGCGTCAGCGGCGTCGGTTTTGCCGCGCTTGACGTACGGCTTGACGTAAGTGGGCGGTAGCAGCTTCACCTCATGACCAAGGGCGGTGATCTCACGAGCCCAGTAGTGTCCCGTGCCGCACGCCTCGATGCCCACCAGCACCTTGGGCTGCCCCTTGAAAAACGGGAGCACATCTCCGCGGCTGAGCTTGCGGCGCAGTACGACTTGGCCGGCGGCATCGACCCCGTGAACCTGGAAAAAGTTCTTGGCAATGTCGAGGCCGATGGTGGTCGGGACGGCTGTTGCGCTAGTCTTCACGGCGGACGGCTCCTCTCGCTCGGTGTCCTCAACAACCCGAGTTTGGCACATTGATGCCGCTCAGGGGCCGTCCACCCCATCACAGCAGTTGTCGCGTGGATAGGATCGCGCAATGAAGGGCCTCGGGAGGCTGTTGCTGAATCACGGACCGCAATGATGTTGGCAAGCGGGAGCGGTGTGGTTGCGGCTTGAGTTGGGCCGCCTGGGCTGATTCTCTGCTGGCTTCCAACGCGAGGCGCAGCATGGCCCACGACTTCCGTTGCCCTGAACGTCGCCCAACCTTCTTGCTGCCGCCGGACATGCGGGACTGGCTGCCCGAGGACGACATCGTGCATCTGATCCTGGATGCGGTGGCGCTGATGGACATCGCGGCCTTCGAGGCGGCGCACAAGCTCGGCGGTGCG
>JAESFQ010000155.1_pt1 | contig 24334 bp, 22 predicted proteins | sample 9269431 | NCBI WGS metagenome assembly JAESFQ01 (sample SAMN14502588, study PRJNA617103) | algae metagenome | isolation source: Plectolyngbya sp. WJT66-NPBG17 and co-occurring heterotrophs from well... | place: USA: Mojave Desert, Joshua Tree National Park, California | collected 2006-08-06 | reverse complement strand
CTGGACATGCGCAGGCCAGTATCCAGTTCTTGCGCTGGCTTTGATGATCGAGAACAGCCAGCCTTGCACTGGCCATATGCTATGCGCAGTGCTTGACCGAGCCGGCCCTCCAATCTGTCCTGCACGGACAATGGCAACGCTGAGACCTGATACGGCGTGAGCGTGTGCGAGGAGCTGCTCGGCGATGCACTTGCTCTGACCGTACCCATGCCGCATGGCGCTGGCACTGTCCCAAACCACGCGCTCGGGGATGAGGCGCTGCTCCGGATGCTGGCGTGGCCATTCTCCAACGGCACAGACGGACGAGATGAAAGTTATGCGAGGCTGTCTGGGGCTTGACGTGCAGAAGCCGATGACGCTGGCCACGGCACTTAGTAGTGGCTGGAAGCTTTCTAGCGGCAGGCCCCAGTGCGGGTTCCAAGCGTTGAAGATGACTTCATCGACTGCAGAAGCAAGTAGCTCGTCCTGAAGAGGCCCCATTCCTACGTCTTGTCGCGTAATATCTGCGACAAGGAAGCGCACGCGGGAGCATCTACTAGAGCAGTGCCCAGCAATGCCCCCGAGAGCTGCCAAGGTCCGCTGCTCTCCATCGGCGCGTCTGTTGATGCAGAGAATGTTGGAGCCAGTGTGGGTTTGGAGTAGAGATGCAAGAAGATACGGACCGACGAACCCAGTCGTGCCGATCACAGCAATGGTCTTCTGCATAACAGACGAGGCATCAATTCTTGTGCTCTGCGCTGGACTCTCCCTGGCGGACTTGAAGTTTTGCTGTATTTTGCCGTGGTTTGCTCGGTATTCTTGTTGTGTTGTCGTGGAGGACTCCGTACGCATGTTCAGCGCGGCAGCAGGATCAGTTGCAGTGGCGGTGACCATCTTGGCGAGAAACAAACAATGGAGGGCATTAAACGATTGAGAACCAGTGGAGATTCTGCGTAGCTAGCTTTCATGTAGACAAAAAAACCAACTTTGTTGACTGTACTTCTGTGCTCGATGTACGACCAACGCGTGATAATGAAGGCTCAAGCCACTCCGGATGACGACTTGGCACAAACCAGCCTGTGACGGAGCGGCCACACAAAGCGACACCACCAATCGTCGTACCCGACTGTACAATGCGGTACCGCTTTGAGGACTGGCTTGAGTGTGGCACCGCGGCATATGGTCTGTACCTGTGTAGTCCAGTGCCAAGAGCGGGGCTAGCGCCGACGAACGACCTAAGACACTCGTGCTGGTCCACTTGGACGAGTGATCCACCGCATCGTGCTCCAAGCCACTCGGGACAGCTACGCGCATGGCTCGGCATGGTTGGCGAGCTGCCGGCCGACGAGGCCGTCGTCCACGAGTGGTTTGGCGCCTATCAATGGCTGCGTAGGACGCTCTGCCTGTGTGTAGCCAGCGATGGGCAGTACTGTCGTTGCTGACAGCAGTAACTGTTCGCTCGCTGAGAGCGGATAGGACGTGCATCAGCTTGGCGCCCACCAGCCGATTATGCATGTGCAGGCAGACACAGCCAACGTATAAGGGACGTTTTCCGTTCAAGGCGAGTACCAGCAAGATTTCTGACCTTGCACCACGAATTCTCACACGCTCACGATGTCTACCGAATCCAGCGAAACGCCACACGTCCTCATCCCTGGACCTCCGGGCCGTCGATTCCTTGGCAACCTATGGGATATTGACCTTCAAACCCCGATCGACTCATTATGCGGACTGACGGATGTCTATGGTTAGTGTTTGGTTTCTTGCCAAGCTTGGCATGTCACAGAAAGAAGAGATTCGTGGCTGACTGTTGAAGGGCCGATCTGGAAGTTCCGTTTGGGCAACGAAGAAAGAGTTGTTATTGGATCGCACGCTTTGTTGGATGAGGTGTGCGATGAGGCACGTTTTGCCAAAGTCATTGCTGCTAACCTCAAACAAGCTCGCAACGGCGTGCAAGACGGCCTGGGTACCGCTTTCGCCCCTGAAGAGAAAAACTGGGGCATCGCGCACCGTATATTGGCTCCGCACTTTGGTCCGCTGGCGATTCAAAACACGTTCGGCCAGATGCAGGACATAGCTACACAACTCGTTCTGAAGTGGGCACGCCATGGGGCAGATCACGATATACATGTGACGAGCGACTTCACAAGACTAACACTGGATGTGATCGCGCTGTGCACCATGGACTATCGGTTCAACTCGTACTACAAAGAAGCCATGCATCCATTTGTAGATGCGCTAGAAAGCTTCCTCGAAACGAATGCAGTTCGTGCGAAAAGGAGCGCGGTAATGCAACCACTTTGTGTCTTCGAGAACCACACATACTGGGGTGACATTGAGCGGCTGCGAGATACAGCACATAAAGTCATCGAAGAAAGGAAGAAGCACCCAAATGAGAAGAAGGATTTGCTTAACGCAATGTTGCATGGAGTTGATCCGCTTACGAGCGAACAAATGACGGTGAGACCACCCCTTGAGCGGCATCGCCAGCGTGGTGGCTGACTTGGACAGGCTGATAGCATCGTCAACAATATGATCACCTTCCTGTTCGCTGGTCACGAAACGACCTCGGGCCTCCTCTCCTTCACATTCTACTACCTTCTCAGCAACCCCGCTACGTATGCGAGGGCACAACGAGAGGTCGACAGTGCTATTGGTAGAGAGCGCATCACGCCCTCGCACCTTGCCAGGCTGCCCTATCTCCGTGCTGTACTCCGCGAATCACTGCGACTGTCGCCTACTGTTCCCGCCATTGCGCTCGCCGCCAAAGAGGACACCATACTGGGGGGAAAGTACCGGGTCAAGGCCAAGGCGCCGATCATCGCTCTCTTTGCATCAGTCCACAGAGACCCCCTTGTGTATGGAAGTGACGCAGACGAGTTTCGGTTCCACGCGGCACGTATAGAAGGGCCACATAGGAGTGCATAAGCTCAGGAAACTCCAATTAGACCTCATTGGCGTACAACGAACACCACGGATGGAGTCGCAAAAAGGCTAGTCGCTACACTAGGCTACAGCAGGCCAGCCCAGCTGAGCCTGCCAATCTTTCACTCTTCAACAAACACCATTCGTCTACGCAGACGCCCTCTTCGTCGCCTTGGTTCGCAACTTCATCATCAAGAACACCAGGGCGTAGAACACTCCAGCCCACAATACAACCAGCCCCGCATTCCTCCAGCCGTAGTACTCTTCGTTCAAGTTGAGTGTCTTCAAGTAGTCTTGTCCAGTAGTGTATCGGCACACCTCGCAGTTCTCCGTAGCCCCTGGGTTCAGAAGGTTCGTGCCACGTCCCATGCCTTGCTGATAGGCGGAGAGATAGTCGCCACATGTCTCGTTCGCAGGAGGATTGAAGACCGCAAGCTCGTCCCGTTCGCAAGTGATATCGACAGAGAAGGTGGTGAAGGTGAGGAAGGCGCCGAAGAGGTAGTTGAAGGGATCGAGGTAGTAGATCCTAGAATGTGATGTTAGCATTGATCTCGTGGGTGCTGATAGTCGTATGAGGCTTACCAGTATCTCCAGAACGCCGTGATCTGGGAGTATGGAGCGAAGACACCGCAGAATGATACGAGGGTGGTGATGACCAGCGGGTTGACGAGAGATGCAAAGGTTGCGTTGGGAGCGTACGCGGCGATCGATTGTCCAATACCGGTGTACAACATCTCGTAAAACATCTAGGCGGTTTGTTAGTTTGGAGCGAGGAGTCAACTAAAGAAGAGAGAACTTACTGCGACGAAGAATGTGCTGCCTGCCCACTTGGTATCATTTGGCAATCCAGCAGTCCAGTACCAACACACGAAGTACAACACTCCGCAGACGACCAGGTAGGGCAGCTCAGAAACGATCAAGCCAGTGACGAATGGCACCCAGTGGTAGGTCTTACTCTTCTTCTCGCGCGTCTCATACACGTTGCGACGATCGATGAAGATAGGCTGAAGCTGGGAGATGAGACCGGGGGCGACAAACAGGAAACTGAAGACCGTGAAGAGGCGTTGCTGGAGATCGCTGACGCTGTTACCAATCGACCAGAACGAAAAGCCGTTGTAAAGAGACAGGAGTATATGCAAGATGAGCTTGTTGTTGATGTACTCGGTGTTGCGGAACAAGGAGATGTTCATGCGGTGCGTGACAAGCTTTACCTGCTCCCACATGGGCGCTGCGAATTGATGGCCATCGTCGACAGTTCCAGGCGGTTTGGCGGCAGCATCGGCGACAAGAGTGTCAAGCTCTTGAGTGATCTTCTTGTGTTCTGGCGAGTTGAGCCAGACTTGGTTCCAGTCCTTGCCCTTAGAAAGACTTCCTGATACGACTTCAATCATGTGCTCAGCAGGGTTGGCCTCTCGGGGGCACGGCGCGCCATGACCAGCAAAGTATTTCTTGACGGTCCTTGCATGATGGCCGATATCGCCAAAGTACACGGTCTTGCCACCCTTCGCCAGTAGGAGGAGGGTGTCGAATTGGGCAAAGAGGTCGGCCGATGGCTGATGAATGGTGACGAGGACAGCTTGTCCGACTTCCGCGAGTTTGCGCAAGAAGCGTACCGTGTTGTTTGCAGCTTGGCCATCTAGACCAGAAGTAGGTTCGTCGAGGAAGATCAAAATACTGGGCTTAGCTACGAGCTCAACACCAATTGTGAGACCTGATAAGTTGTTAGTGTCTGTCTCGACTCTGTTCGATGGATTCAGGCTTACGCTTGCGCTGTTCGACAGAAAGACCGGCACCAGGGCGACCGATGAGGGTGTGCTCGAGATCTTCCAACTGTAGAAGCTTGACGATCGTGTCCACATAGCGGAGCTTCTCCTCGCGGGGAATTTCACGATTCTGACGAAGAAGAGCAGAGAATTCCAAAGCCTCGCGTACCGTGGACAATGACTCGTGGACATCCATCTGTTCGACGTAGCCAGCAGATCGTTGGAAGGACACAGGGAGCGGGCGACCATCGACTAGAACGGAGCCATGAATGGTACCATCAGTCTTGCGTTGAGCTAGAACGTCGAGCAGTGTAGTCTTTCCGGCCTGAGTGAAAATGTTAGCATATATCCATCTGTCAATCGCATTGCTAGTGCACTTACACCTGAAGATCCCATAAGAGCACCGAGCGTACCGGGCTTGACAAATCCTTGAACGTTGTCGAGAAGAAGACGATCGCCATGCGGTGTCTTGACGGTGTAAGTCAGATTCTTCCAGGTAAAGACCGATGTATTGTTGACGAGCTGGTTATCGATGGTTGCGTCAGACTTCTCGGGATCGGAGCCGGAGTTCTCGGATGGCTTCTCGACAGCCTGGGATTCCTCATCCGCAACCACGGCCTTAGGTACCTTCTTCTGCTTCTCACGGGGGATGAGGAGGCCGCGACCACCTTCGCCCGTTTGCTTCCACCTGGAAGTGAAGAAGACGGTCATTGCCACGAAGAAAACGTACCAGGCGCAGAGAATGCCAAAGTTGCGCCAAAGGTTGCTGTGGCTGAAGGACATGGAAGCCAGGTATTGGTCACCAGTAACGCTGGTTGCTCCAGGAGGCGCACCACGGACGCCGGTACATGCTTGTCCGCCTCCTGTTTCGGGGCTGTATCCTTCGCCATTTGGAACCAGGAATGGGCCCACACAAGGAATCACCTGGTCGTGGAACTCGTTCGCGAGCAATGCTTCGAACGCGTAGGCCATGGGGTCGATCCAGAAGAACCAAACGAACCAAGGGTGCATGTCGGGCTTGGGAATCATGTATCCTGCATATGTGAAGGCAGCGACGATGGTGAATCCAGAAGCTTTAGTTGCTGCGTCGAAGTTCGGGAAAGCGGCACCGATGAACCTGAACAGCTGTGTCATAGCCAGGGCCGAGATCAAGTTGATGAGCCAGAAGATGAAGAAAGCCTGGGCGGTGTAGTGGAATCCAGTCATGAAGTACAACACAATTCCAAAGTGCGAGATTTGGAAGAGCATGATCGGGATGTCGGTAATGACCTGGGCGAAGACAAAGGCAGATGGATGGTGGAGAGCGAAGTCTCGGTGTTTGGCTAAGACGGGTCGGCCGACGAACGAATCCGTAACCTCGGCGAGAGCGATGAAGGTAGGATATAGTAGAGAGAAGAAGAGTGAGCCTCCCTTGATGAACAAGCCCGCCGTGTTGTCCGGAGCATTGTAGAACAGTGAGCCACCGATCACCGCCTGAACGATAGTTGTGGCTTGCTTGATGAACAGAGTTTGCTTGTCGCCCCAGAGGATCTGAAATTGGCGTATGGTAACCGTCTGCACCTGATGGAAATATCCTGTGGACTCCGCAGCTTTCTTTGGGAGGTTCTTGTGCTTGTCTTGAGCCACCTGTTCCTTGAAGTCTGCCGTATTCTGCTGAGCTTCGGGGCTATTGGGGTAGTCGAGCTCGGCCATCATCCTTGGCTTGATGGGCGAGTTGTTATAAGCAGCGAGCAGCTCCTCTGTTGATCGAGGAAATCGGTCCTCAAAGTCTGAGGCAATTGTGCGTACAGCAGGCACCGATACGCTCGTGAGGAAATCTGACTTGTTGGCTGCAGGGTCGCATAGGAAGCCAAGATCCTCCATGTATGGCACAGCTTCATCTCGAGGTCCGTAATAGATCTGCTTGCCGTTGTCGAGAATCAGAATCTTGTCGAACTGCTCGTAGATGCCATTACCAGCTTGGTACAGACTGGCAATTGTAGTGAGACCAAGAATATCTGTCATGGCGCGCATTGCTTTCGTCCAATCTAGCGCAGTGCTCGCGTCGAGACCACGAGTGGAGTTATCCCAGGAGAAGACGCTGCCTCTAGTCGCAAGGCATTCGAGAATGGACACTCGCTTGCGCTCGCCACCCGAAACACCACGAATGAACTCATCTCCAACCTTGGTATCCTTTGTGTGTGTGATACCCAGAGACTTCAAGAGGAATTCTTTGTATATTTGGGCGTACTCCTCCTCGTTCTTGATGTCCGGTGGCAGGTGGAAGGGCACCTTCAAACGTGTGGCGAAGTCGATGGTGTCACCAACTGAAAGAGCTGGAAAGAAGATCTCCTCTTCTGTGTTCATGATGATCTGACCACGATATTGTTTGGCTTCTTGACTGGTCATGGAACCGAACGAGACATCGCCAGTAATTTCTGCGAAGCCATTTCTGTGGTTTGATAGAACGCTGAGCAGTGTTGTGCATCCGGCTCCTGGGTTTCCAAGAACAAGCAACATCTCACCGGGTTTGACACATCCAGAAGAGTTGTCGATGATAGTCTTCAGGGGTGGGCTCTTACTGCCCTTCCCGAATGGATTGAATTGAGAGAGAACATTTTCGTTGTAAAGCGCATCACTGCTAATGCCCTTTACTGTGAGGTTCTGCCATGTCACACCCAGCTTCTTCGATTTCCCACCGTTATTCTCGTTACGTTGTCGTATTTGTAGTATATCTAGAGTGATGGGCCATTGTGAGATGTCTCGGGGGTCGGTCTTTTGGCCGGATTCGTCGTCTAACTGCTCCGCGCTGGAGTTGACGATAGGGTCCGCCATTGGGGAGGGAGATCGTCCGGAGGGCTTTCCGATGCTTCAACTAATTAAGCCTAAAAGTTGTACTGTTGGAACTTGACGATTGAATCGACGATGCGATCTCGTCTATTGGAGAAAGGGGATATTATAGTAAAGAGTTGAATGGTGTATTAAGACATGGCTCAGGAGGCTCAACGATTATATTTGAATCATCTCGGAGTACCCACGGCCACAGAGGAAATGACATTACAACGGTTCGCACGTTAAGTTTGCTAAGGGTGCCTGTAAAGCACTGGGCTTGGATCGGGGCAACATCTAACCGCTCTTCTTATTGACTGAGCGTCGCGCACAACGGCCGTAACTTGAGCAGGGGGTGCTAGACCTGTTCGGGACTACATTCGGATTTATACGCCCCTGTCCAAGTTTGAACCACAGTTCATCCCTGGTATTTACCGACCTGCAGATTGTCAAATTTGGCAGACGATAACATACTGTAAGTTAGCGATATCCCCTACATACTTTCGTCCGTTACATGCCACGTTCAGAGGTGTTTGTGTATGCTCTTCGTGATTACTGATTGTTCTTAGGGCATCTCTTGGCAGGCTACCCGGACAAGTGGGTGCAAATCTATGATTACTCTAGTGCGGAAATGAATAGTAATCTGCATAACGTATCCCATCGCCGAGAGCGACAAACCACCGAAAGCGACAAATTTTCTTGGCATTAACGTACCCCACGGGCGAGTCGGTCACTCTGCCAAGACCCCTCCAAAACGTACTATCGCGAACAGTAGAAAACGCACCTCTACAGTTCTCTACTGTACTGTACTGTGCTGCATAGTAGACTATATTAATTAGAGAGTATTTCGTCTACTTGATCGCACGTTTGTATGTTGTGCCCAGGCTTCTTGTACAGACTACAGTGCCTTTGAGTTGGCTCGCTGCCCTCAGCGCGCTCTCTCTTCTTCGCCTTCTTCCCATCACTACGCGCTGCAAACTCCTTCAAAGTAGTTAAGCGTACGCCTTCTTCAGCTATCAGAGTCCCTTCAACCTTTATATGCTTTCTTTTGCGTGATCTACGGCGTGCAGCAGCCTTATTAGCAATGCGCCATCATCTCTGCGCCTTTAGTAAGCTTTTCAACTGCCTCAACCATTGAGGAAGGCGAGCTATCTACATGCCTTCGCATCCTCTCTCGAATTAGCGTCGATTGCGACCCAAATTCCAGGGTATTGCTCGGGTTTTAGACACCCAGGGCGTGTCGTCGATGGTGGGTGGTGTGGGCGTACGAAGGCGGACATTAAGCTTCGATATCACAGCCTCTGGATTAAGTGGAACTAAACCAGCACCTCGAAAGCCTCCGAGGATATTGCTCTTTGTAATCGAGGCGTTTTGAGCGGCAATAAAGCACGGCAAGAACTCTATTTTTGTGACGTGGCTGATCTTGTTGCGCATCAGCTTCTCGGCTTGGCACCCATACGCTTTCTTCAGCGGCGCAAAACACCCAACGTCAAGCGGCTGCAGCAGGTGCGATGAGTGTGGAGGCATACAGAGGGTAATGATCTACTTCTCCTCGCAGAGCTGGTGGAATTCGATTGAGCTGTGGCTCTCGTGACCGTCGAGAACTAGCAGGCGGTGGCTGCCAACAACTCTCCCTTTTGTATGCTTGTCAAAGTGCTCTAGCCACTCGATACCAAGTTCGTTCGTGGTCCAGCCGTTCTTAGAGACTGCAATTACTCAGTCTTGGGGAAGGCTCTCCTCCTTGTACCAAGTAGAGAGGTGGTGCTTGCCCTGGAAGATGATGAAGGGTGGAATCGCCCACCCCGTCGCGTTGATGCCCTGGATGGCTGTAACCCACTCCCGGTTGCCCTGCTGAACAGTCTTTGGTCGTCCTCGACGGTCCACTGCTGTAACTACCGCGCCAGTCGATATCACGCCCATCATAAAGCCGGTCTCGTCAAAGTTGTACGTGTCTTCGTCCTGGATGCCGTACTTAGCTTTCGTATTCTGTACTAGGCGGAACCAGCCTTGTATAACCTCAGGATCCTCACAGAGAGCTCTGGTATAGTCCTGCTTTCGATCAAACTTGACTTTTAGCTCAGGACGACGTTTAACGAAGTTTGCAGCCCAGTTCTTGCCAACTACTTTCTGGTGGCGGATAGTAAGCAAAGAATTGGCCATCTCTTCGACGTCAGCAAGCCGGGGCGGGTATCCTTGCTCTGATAGCTTTAAAACATGCCTAACAATTGCCACCTCTTCAAGTCCTCTAAGAGCCATTGATCTGGGTGTACAATCGCGTTGATAAGGTGTTCCAGCGCGTCGTCGTCTAAGCGTTCTTTCTGGCACGTTGTAGGTTGCTGCAGCACGATATATAGTAAGTGTCGCGTCTTGTTTAAGAGCCTTGATAGCAAGCTGTATCTGAGCTTCTTTCTGATCTGATGATACGTTGTTACGTGGAGGCATTGCGATAGAGGTGGAGGTTTGGTGGGGTCTTGGCAAATCCCGGCCACCCACTTGGGCCGGCCACTCGTTTGTGGAGTACGTTACCGTGCACGGACTCGTGATGCGCATGGACGCGTGATGCGCACCCCACCAACTTTTGACGCGTACTCTGCACCCCCATAACTTGACACCACGATGCCGCTGAAGGAAGCCCTTGAAGAGCTAGATAGTTTGAAGCCCGGCGAACATTTTTCATACACAGCTCTTGCCAAAAAAACAGTTGTTGTCGCTCAACGTTGACGCGTCAACACCGTGGTGAAGTCGTCAGCCATGCAACCAAGGCATCTTCCCAACGATTGCTACACCCACGCGATGAGGTAGAGGTTGTACAGTACATCAGAGGACTCACGGAGAGACACTTAATGCCTACAAGGCAGATGATTATAAATATAGCCACTCCCTTGTGTGCTTGGGAGCCATCTGGTCGATGGGTGACGCGCTTCCTTCATCGCAACCACGACACGCTTATCACAGCCTGGACGACGCCTATGGAAACCAGCCGCCACGAGGCTGATTCTGGTGATAGGTACCGCCTGTACTTTGGCCTTCTTCACGGCAAAATTGACGAGCATGAGGTAGAGGCAGAGAACACATACAATATGGATGAGAAGGGCTTCATGATTGGAGTGATCGGAAAAAGCGTCAGAATCTTCAACAAGCAGCTCTATGGGCTTAAGCAGTATAAGCAGTCATCGCACGACGGTAACAGGAAGTGGGTGACGGTGCTGGCATCGATATGTGGCGATGGGTCAACCTTACCTCCGGCGGTTATATTTCCTTCACCATCACTCACGGTACAGCAAAGCTGGGTACGCGAAATCGATGCCAATAAGCACTCTATCCACTTCGGCACCTCGCATAACGGATGGATGAACGACGATTTAGGGTTAGCGTGGTTGCAACAGGTGTTTGATCGCTATACCAAGGTCAAGGCTCGGGGGAAGTACAAGTTACTTATCCTTGACGGGCACGGCAGCCACGTGACGAAGGCCTTTATCGATTACACCCATAAGCACAGGATTCTGCTGCTTATCTTCCCTCCGCACGCTACCCACACGCTTCAGCCGCTCGATGTGGTGTGCTTCAAATCGCTGGCGTCAAACTACCCCAAACAGCTCCTTCGTCGCAGCCACACCACACTAGGCTGGTGCTCAGTCAATCAGAGCGACTTCTTCTCCATTTTCTGGGCGGCCTGGAAAAGTACCTTCACTGAGGCGTTGGTCAAGCGAGCGTTTGAGTGCACTGGAATCTACCCACCTAACGCTGACGTTATACTCGATCGGTTCAAAACACCACCACCTTAGTCACCTAGCACGACTCCAGAGCTATCAAAGCTTCGGCTAGCACCTAGTTCACCTAGTTATTTGAAGACGCAGAGGCTGCTAAGGCGTGAGCGGGCGGGAGATGAGCCTGGTACCGCCGCAGCAGTTGACCAGGCCTTTCACCAACTCCACGTGCAATTAGAGCTATATAAGCACAAGGTGGAGGGCCTTGAAGAGGCCTTATCGACTAACAAGAAGAAGAGAAAGAAGAAAAAAGTACTGCCTTTGCAACCTACCGACCCTAACCTCCAAGGTGGTGCTATCTTGTGGAGTCCCAGATCAAAAGCACGTGCTGAACAGGAGCTTAAGGCAACTGAGCAGCAGCAGTTAGAAGAAGAGGCTGCTAAGACTGCAAGGCGTGAAGTTCAACACCAAAAGAAGTTGCTCAAGGTCAAAGAGCAAGAGGATAAGCGTGCGGAGCGGTTAAGGTTGGCTGAAGAGCGCGCTCAGCAGCGTGCCGAGGAGCGCGCTCAAATCGACGCTCGCAAGGCAGCGAGAGCAACTCAACAACGCGCTCGCGACGCTAGAAAAAGTATCCAATTGCCTAAGCAGGCTAAGCACAAGGCCTCACAGCAATCGCAGTCAAAAGTAACGAAGCGTCGTGGTCGTTTTGGTGCGCGGAGTCGGCAGGTTGCTCATGAGCGGTCGCTACACCAAGCCTACATATAAAATAAGATAGCCAAAATGTGCGCACTAGTCACTAGATTAGTCCGCCAGCGTTTCTCGTGATAATCGCGTTTGTGTGTGGCTCAATAACCTCACTTCTAATGGGGGGTCAAAGGTGGTTGGGCGCGCATCACGCGTCCATGCGCATCACGAGTCCGTGCACGGTAATTGAAAGGGGTTGGATCTACACTAGCGCCGAAGGGGGAGCTGAAAGAGGCCGAAGTCGCGCGAAATCACGAGTCGAGCCCTGTTCGTAAGGGTCGCGTACAGGTAGGCATTCTTAGAGCTCTTGCTAGGCGTCTGTGCCTACTTGTACCGATGCAGGATTATAAATATACTGATTACGTGCACTCGCTCTCTGTGCCTGTCTGTATTGTTACAAGACGTTTGTTGGACGTGCACTTATATCCTCTAAATTTGTTTTATCTAACATTATCTACACAAATTCTCGATCTATCCACCTCTGCAGTCTTTACTTCCCCTGTCGTCTCTCGTTTTATAATACTCTAGGCCAGAGTCTTGACAAATTCGTGTAACTCGTAGTTCAGTTGATCAGCCACCTCCAGTTGAACAAAGTGTCCGGAGTTCAGCGTCCTGATGCGCGCGAGAGGCGCATAAGGGATTGTGTTGTTCAACGTTATGATCGGGAGACAGATGGGATCCAGGTTCGTGGCAACTACCAGAGTGGGTTTGGTAATGGTTGGCGACACTGACTGTAGTGCTTCAAGGACGTTAGTATACATGGATGTGTATTAGCTCCCGGAAAGCACTTACCTGCTGCGTCGGCTTGATTGATGCCAGATAATAGTGCCCTGTACCATTTCAAGCCTCCGGCGAGACCCCCTTGAGCCTTCACGATCGTCTTCCATTGTTCTTTTGTTACGTTGCTCACATATGCGCCGCCATATGGTGCTTGTCTTTCTCCAGATAGCCATTGTTCCAATCGGCCCAAGGGTGCAAGATGTTCTTTTTGGTAGGTCGCGTTATTGGTGAACCAGAGGCTGTAGGCAGAATCGAGCTGTATGCGCGTGAGTCCTCGATACCAAGAGAAGTTATAGAATCAACTTACATGATCGTCATAGGCTGCAACAGCTTCCTCAGTAATGTGGTAGATGAAGTACCCGAAGACAGGATATCCGATCAATGCGTTGGTTTGGTTGTTCAAACCCTCGATAGCTGCCAAGGGGAGGTCGTCACCGGGACGAGTGTAACCAAGGGTCAGGAAAGCAAGCCCGACCAACCGATCTGGGACATAAGCTTGGAGTGTGCTAAGTGCAGCAACTCCACTGGAGTTTCCTAAGTCAGATTTTCATGTTCAAAACGAACTTGATAGCAGACTTTTTTGGCCTGGTCAACTTACAAGTCATGTCCTATAGCGACAACTTGGCTCACTCCCTCACAATCTAGCAGATCTACAAGTTCTGAACCAACAGTCTTCAGCCTGTAACTTTCCAAGTCGGTTGGCTTGTCTGTACCGCCGTAGCCCAGCATATCCGGTGCGATTACACCATAGCCGTGCCGAGTGAAGTAGTCGATTTGATTTACCCAGCCATAAGACGAGTCCGGGAAGCCGTGCAGGAAAAGAAGGTAGGGTTTGTCAGAATCCGATGGTGGAGAGAACACGTAACGATAAGTTCTTCCTGAAGGTATCTTGACACTCTTTACAAGATCTACATATGATGTCTTTGCGATATCGGCCTTGAACTGCTTAGGATGTTGTGCGCGGGAAATTGTCCTGAACGATACGTACAGTGTTTGGTCTTAGATTGAACTGACATGATTCGTTGCGTGGTTGAAGAGCAGATACCTAGCGAAACGTTAGTGGGTTAAGCTTTGAATCTCTCGTTTTCCTAGAAACTTGCTGAAACAGAAGCATGCAATGCTTGAGCAAACACAAGAATGCTCGTTAGAACTGATTTGTGAGGAAACAACATCATGAATTAGCGTCGTTGTTGCTCAACCTTGGAACAGTTGTGAATTCTTAATTGATATAAATAGCAGTGATTGTGGCATGCAAGGTAATCAGCACCTGCGCTCGTAGCGGGCCTTATGTATGATATATAAGTTAACCTAGTAATAGTCTCTGCTAAGATATCTTTGCTCATAGAACACGTTGCGAATCAGTCATGAGCTAAGGCCTTGGGCTAGTATTGCTCGGTCTTATTTCGCTAAATAAAAAGCTACTAGGAGAAGAGCTAGATGAGCTTACTGCTAGGTGCGTTTCAACCAGGGATTAGTGAACTTCTAGATTGCGCGGCCTAACATGTTCGCGTCCATCGGAACCCGACTGCATGTTTGCATTTCCACGTTATCTGCACTACTATTAGCAATCAGCAGGAATCCCAAATCACATGCGTATGCGTCTAGCCATTTCCTACTACTATCGCGAGACTTAATCTACCTTCACGAGAGGTCTGCTGAGGACGTTGTTGTCGAGTCATGGTTGTTGGCGCAGGGCAGAGTCGCTAGGATTTGATGGGTTGCGCAGCTTACTGATAGAACACGTTTGTGAAATGGGTGTTGAGTAATCACGGTCGTACTCACCAAAAAAATCAGGATCTGCAACAACATCGATCATCGGAATGAACCTCAACATACTAGTAGCTTTTGGGGACTTGGAGAAAGATGGAAAACTCCCCTAAGCAGCTCTGCTTAGCATTGGCATACTGACTAGTTATTAATTGGATCTTGTCCATTGTAACATTACTTCGATGTAGAGCAACTATCCTTGCAAACATGACTGACTAATGTTGCTCACACATTAGTGCTCTAGCTCTTTGAACAAAATCAGAAGCTTAACAGCATTTTCTAATCATTCTCTAGATGTTATGGCACCACTTTCTAATCATTTTCCAGATGTTATTTTCTGATTATTCTCTAGATATTATAGCACCATTTTGTAATTGTTCTCCGGCGCCGTAAGAGCCCGAACTCAAAAAAAACGGCGGTTCTCTCGGCACCCGACGGCCCCGTGGCCTCGGGAAATCACTAAGATCGCAATTCTAGTTGCTTAGTACGGATCTACATCCCTCCAAAGTACGGAGTACATGAATCTAAACATTATCGCCGTAGATCTCCGCACCAAACTCAACAGAGGCAAGAGTCGGGACAGACAATTTCGGCCGGTACTATTTGCTCAGTAGTCCTGGACCGATGCGCGTCTTGCTTTATATTTCAATTCTAACGCAACAGTCTCGTCATTTATAAGTGCTTTACCTCTTGCTTCGCTACAATCAGCACAGAACGCTTTCATACATCATGCCTAGCTTCAAATATTTCCTTGCCAGTCTCGTTGGCTCCGTCGCTTTTGGGCTACCATCAAATCTCAGATCCGAGCCCAGATCCGTATCCCACACAATCTCGCACTCACCTGTCGATGTGGCTCAATTTGCCCTCGGAACATGGATCGAAAACCTCGCCGTACGCTCAAATGGCAAAATCCTTGTCACCATGATAACTCCTCCTGAGATCTGGGAAGTCGACCCTTTTTACCCGCCTGCATCGAATTCCACCAAACTGGTTCACCGCTTCGATACTGCCGGACATGTTAGTGGAATCACCGAGGTGGAACCAGACGTCTTCATGGTGGTAGGTGGCAGTAGCATCTGGCGCGTCGATATGAACGAGAACCTTACAAGTCGCGTCTCCGAGGTCGTGAATATAGCACCGTCACGCCTCCTCAACGGCATAACTACTCTGGACGCAAATACCGGGACAGTTCTCGTCGCTGACTCTGAGCTCGGTCTCATCTGGCGCGTCAACACAAAGACCCTGACCTACGAAGTAGCTTTACAGGACGACACAATGGCACCGAGCGAGACACTGGGCCGCCTTATCGGTATCAACGGCGTGCGCGTCTGGAGGGATTACGTGTACTACAACAACAGTCCCAGTCAACTTGTATGCCGCATTCGCGTAAATCGAGCCAGTGGGAAAGCTGTGGGGCCGTACGAAGTCGTTGCTCAAGGCGTTCTGGGTGATGATTTTGCTGTTGATCAGGATGGCACAGTATATGTCGCTGAGATGACTGACAATGTCATTACGCATATCCAATTGAATGGTAACCAGGCAGTCGTTGCCGGTAACCTCAATTCCACCGATGTAGCGGGCGCAACTTCAGCTGCATTCGGGAGAACGAAGGGCGCTCGCAATGTACTGTACGTCACTACTAATGGAGGAATATCTGCGCCGGTGAATGGGTCGATCGTTGAGGGAGGAAAAGTCGTCGCAATTGAGCTGTGAGCGGCACCGGTGCTCCAAGTCAATGGTGGGGAGGATGGTGTGAAGCATGAACGATAATTGATTCCTTTGCTCAGACATATAGTCTCGGCGATTGGTGATAGACATTGCGATTGTAGCGCACGCAGGCTAGCATTGTGGCAGAGACCATACTACGATTAGACAGCGATAGTATCCACCAACAATCAATACTTAGCCAAAACTTGAGTATGTGTTCGAGTAGACTGCCGCGTGGATCCATCTGAACATGCGGAAGAAGGAGAGCCTTGAGTCGCGATCCGCTAGGGCTGAAGAGGTTAGATGGACGACCTCAGACTCTGCTAAACGTCATGGGTCGCAACCGAGACCGCCGATTGGCCCATTTCTGGGATCTTTAGTATGGCCCCTCGTTAGCTCCACCTTAGAGTGTCTAACTACCGTACGTAACCCCAGATCCGTGCGTGCTCCCAGAACCAGACGGGGAGAAAATTCTCGATGACCTGCAACCACTGTACACTAGGCAAGAAGGTCGTTATTCTACTCGAAGATATCCGTCGTATCGGGGAGGACCGCAGGCGCGAATGGCGTCGCTGCAGGGCATTGTTGATCGGTACCAGGGACTGGTGACCTAAAGGTGACTGGAAGCCGGTGGAAACGCATCAAGCATCGCCACAGCAGGAAGCATGCTAGTTACTACTACTATGTGCGCAAACCCCACAGACATCTATCTTCTCAAGAGCACCGCCGCAGGCCAGGAAGACTTGCTTCCGATGCTTGCGATTGGAACGCTGCGCCCAGAATGGAAACTAGCTACTACTCCGCGGATGCCAGCTGCGCCCCCGACGCTAAGCTGAACAAACCAGAGAGCGATGACTTTGAGATTGGCTGGAGCGATGCTTGCGGCGTCGTCGAGGGGGATGGAGAGTATACCACCCAGAGCATTGAGTGTTAGGCTCGAAGCACAGTAGATAGCTAGCTTGCGTAGACATTAAAGTTGTAAAACTTTATGCCGAAGCGACAGTGATGTATGGACAGAGATCAGATTCGGATAGTGTGGGTTACACCCAAGCTAAACATAGCTCCAAGTAGTTAGAGGTAATATTGCAAAGACTGTGACTCGTTCTCAAGGTCTTTGTGCAGAGTTTTATTCGGTTACCATAGTGTGCTTTCTCAACTTGTCTTCAGATCTCAACTTACGTGGTCTGCAAACGTCCAGTCCTAATACATCAGCAAACACGCTCTGCCTAACATGCTCGCTTCGCCTCTTCATTCTTCTCCTCTCTCTAAGAAAAACACAAGCAGTAGCTATGCAACCTTGATCGTAGTGATTTTCAAGACAAAGAACGTCTTTGTTAACCCCCCAGCGGCCTTTTCATTTTTCTGCTCTTCAACAACCCACCCGCCAGAGAGAGCACATAATCCTTCTATTCCCTTACTCGCTTCCATGAACCTAGTCCAAGCAGCATCGAATAAAGAACTTGGATAATCAGTATCAAGCGAGACAATTATGCATTCTGTGATAGGGGCCAAAACTGCATCTGTGAAGCGATCGCTGGACAGTAGTTGCACGTGGAAGAAGGATACATTTTCGTCCACGAGAATGTCTAAGCTTTCCACGAATGACTGGTATCAGGGCAAGCTCATGACTTGATAAGGGCAGTGGAGAAGGAATTATGGCGTGGAAATGCGCAATAGGCAGCGCTTTAATTGTCAGATACGTCTCTGACCGCCACAATTGATCACTAATCACAATCAGTTTCCCCTACGAACACTAGGCTTACTTGATTGTGCTACCACTTTTGCCTGAGCAATGTCTACCTACAAGCTCGGTGGCTGCTTTGCCTTGACTAAATAAGGATTAGCAGAAGGGGCTAAAGTATTGCATCCTTGTTCATAGATAGGCGCGAGAGTGGAACAAAGTGGTTTAGTGATCCTGGGGGTTAGTGTCGTACTTTGGTGGGAATTCGACCAATGAAGCAACAGCCGAAGTTCGATCGTGCCTTTGACGACAAAAAAGGCTCGAGGAACCCTATGGTACACGAAGACCGATATATTCTTTATGACAGATCAAGACTCGGTGTCAATCACTGTGTGACGCAAATCTAAGTGAAATTGAAGAAGATGTTGCTGCATCACACATCTGGCGATGCTAGGGTAAATCAAAATGATCGACTCGTCAGCAATCTAAGCCACATCGAAAATCTCGCTGATTTTGTCTTTCCTGCTGACATGCTCAAGCGGTTGCACCTCACAATTGGAGAGTTTCCGCATGATTGTCCAGAGCCGGGCCGCTTACTGGAAAACTATGATGACTATGGTCGTGCCCTTCTCGACGGTCTAGCAGATTGTCAGCCGTGGCCTTGCACTCACGCTTGTGACATTCCTCCGCTCGATTTTTAGAGCACTTCGACTCCTAGAGCTGGCTCACGTCACCTTGGTCCCACAGAATGTTGATGACTTCGATGGCAATAAGGTTGCACGGTCCCTTACAAGCCTGCAGCATTCAAATGTTGCCTCCCTATATCACTATTCATTCAGAGCAGGCCTGGTTCGCGAATGTCACTGGTAAGGACGGTTCATGGTCACACGAACACCTTCGTAGGAACTACGCAGTGTACAATACAACGGAGTTATGCAACGTCACAAAGGCGGGCACCAAATGTTTGAGGTGCGACAAGCCAAGTTCCTGAAGATTCATGTCAATTGCTTTTTTGATCGATAGAGGATTATTGGTGACCAGAACTTTACCTTCGTGGACTGCTCGGCGTACATCATCGAGTTTGCACCAGCATTACTTCATTGAGCACGTCTAGGGTTTACAATCTGTTGATATCCTCATGTTTATGAAATATTATAGAGTTCTATCTGCAAAAAATCTAGCTCAGCTGTAAATCTAAAGTCCTTTGCCTTGACACAATCCTTATAGCTACTACATCTCACGCTCTCGCCTTTAAGACGCAGTCTTTGTGCTTTTCGTCCTCAATTTCATCATTAAATAAACCAAACAATAACTGCTCATCGAAAACAACGCCATGCTTCCCGCATTTCGCCAGCCGTAATACTTTTCCGCCAAATTTAGTGCGCTCCTGTTGTGTACTGGCACACGCGACAGTCGGCAATAGCGTCAGGATTCAGGAGATTAGTCCCCATGCCCATCCCGCCACTCTGGTAGGAAGACAGGTACTGGCCGCATGTCTGGCCTGCAGCGGGGTCAAAGACAGCGAGTTCGCTCGGCCGGCACGACACAGACGTATCCCAGGTTGTGAAGACGAGCAGCGAAGACAAGGGGTAGTTGAACGGGTCAATATAGTACAGCCTGCGTAACAATGTTAGGTTTGTGCTTGCTTGCGTGTGCGTTTGCGAAAAGGAGAAATGGAAAAAATGCACCAGTAGCGCCAGAAAGGCTCGATTTGACTGTATGGCACCAGCACGCCGCAGAAGGAGACCAGCGTTGTCACGAATAAAGGGTTGACGAGCGAGGCGAAGACCGCGTTGGGGGAGTATGCGGCAATCATCTGGCCAATGCCTGTATACAAAAGCTCGTAGAGAACCTGTTTGTGTTAGTTCCTTACTTCAACGAGGTGGAGTAATGGCAGCGTGAACGTATCACGACCAAAAAGGTGCCTCCCGCGTGTTGCGCTGCGCCAGGCAACCCTGCAGTAAAGTACCAGCACACGAAGTACATAACCGCGCACACAACAAGGTAAGGGAGCTCAGACACGACGAGGCCTGTCACGAAGGGTGCCCAATGGTAGGTTTTACTCTTCTTCTCTCGCGTCTCGTAGATGTCGCGACGATTGATGAAGAGCGGTTGTAGCTGGGATATAGTTCCTGGTGCAACAAAGATGAAGCTGAAGGTAGTGAAAAGACGCAATTGGAGTCCGTTGGGCGGGTCGTTGATCATCCAGAATGTAAACCCATTAAGAAGTGCAAGCAGGATATGCATGATGACTTTGTTGTTAACATATTCCGTGTTGCGGTAGAGCGAGACGTTCATGCGCTGCGTTACGAGCTTAACCTTTGTCCACATGGTCGACGCAAAGGCGTGACCATCGTCCACAGTGCCAGGCGGCTTTGCGGCTGCGTCTGAGACGAAGTTGTCAATTTCCTGGGATAGCTTCTCGCACTGTTGCGAGTCTAGCCACACTTGCGCCCAGTCCTTGCCGCCGGAGATACTGCCGGATCCAGAGACGACTTCTATCATGTGCTCAGCTGCGTTGGCGTTGGAGGGGCATGGAGCGCCGTGGCTCTTGAAATACTGCTTTACTGTGATAGCGCTGTCACCAATGTCGCCAAAGTAGACTGTTTTGCCACCCTTGGCCAGCAGCAGGAGGGTGTCAAATTGCGAGAAAAGCTGTGCGGAAGGTTGGTGAATTGTAACAAGAACGGCTTGTCCGACTCTGGCTAACTTTTTTAGGAAGAAGACTGTGTTGTAGGAAGCTTGGCCGTCGAGACCTGATGTAGGCTCGTCTAGGAAGATAAGAATGCTAGGCTTTGCGACAAGCTCGACTCCTATAGTAAGGCGTTTCCGTTGTTCTACAGTGAGGCCAGCTCCTGGGGATCCAATGAGAGTGTGCTGGATATCCTGAAGCTGTAGCAGGTCGATAATCGTATCAACATAGCGGAGCTTCTCCTCTCGTGGTGTTTCTCGCGACTGACGCAGGAGTGCTGAAAACTCAAGAGCCTCACGAACGGTTGCAAGACTCTTGTGGACGTCCATTTGCTCCACGTATCCGACGGAACGCTGGAATGAGACTGGCAACGTACGGTCGTCAACGAGAACAGATCCGTGAATGGTGCCATCGGTCTTGCGTTGAGCGAAGACATCAAGTAATGTCGTTTTGCCGGCCTGTTGCGTTTGCGTCAGCGAAAGTTGTGTGGGCCAAGCGAGAAAAGATAATATTTACCCCAGAAGATCCCATGAGTGCTCCCAGCATACCTGGTTTCACGTAACCTTGAACTTTATCGAGCAGCTTGCGCTCTCCGGATGCGGTTTTGACTGTGTAAGTTAGGTTCTTCCATGTGAAGATCGAAGTATTGCGAATCAGCTGGCCGTCGAAATCCTCATCTGAATCAGACGAGGATCTCGTCTTTGGTTTCTCAACAGGTTGTGACTCCTCGTCGTTCGGCAGAGCTTGCAGTGACTTCTTCTGCTTTTCCCTCGGAATGAGCAGGCCACGCCCGCCCTCTCCAATCTCTTTCCACCTCGAGGTAAAGAAGATGGTGACGACAACAAAGAGGATCCACCATCCGCATATGATACCGAAATTGCGCCACACATTACCAGAGCTGAAGGACATGGAGTTCAAGTACTACTCTCCCGAAACATTGGATGCGCCGGGTTGCGCACCGCCAACATCTGCACAGGCTTGTCCACCTGCGCCCCCGTCATATCCAACGCCACTGGGGATGAGATTTGGACCGACACAGGGAAATTCAGCGCCTTCAAGCTCATTCCCAAGTAAGCTTTCGAAACTGTAGGACATAGGGTTGATCCAATATAGCCAAACAAACCAGTCTTTCATCGAAGGCTTTGCGATCATGTATCCCATGTATAAGAAGAATGCAGACGTAAACAAACTAGAGACTTTGGTCGCGGCGTCAAATGTCGGAAAGGCAGCACCGACCATGCGGTAGAAAGCCGTCATGGCCATAGCTGATGAAATAACGAGAATCCAGAATGTGAAGAACGCAGATGCTGAAGTCTTCAAGCCCACCATAAAGTATATGACAACACCAAAGTGGGTCCACTGAAATAACATTACAGGAATGTCAGCAGCGAACTGCGCGATGACCCATGCAGCTAGATAGTGGAGAGCGAACGAGCGGTGCTTTGCAAGAACTGGCCGGCCAGAGAACGAGTCTGTGACTTCTGACATAGCCATGTAAGCGGGGTAAAGTAGGCAGAAGAAGAGTGCGCCACCCTCCAGGAAAAGGCTACCAGAGTGATCGGGGGCCTGGTAGAAAAGAGATCCAACAACCAGTGCTTGGATAAGTGTAGACGCCTGCTTTACGATAAGGTTAGGCTTGTCGCCCCACACTATTTGATACTGTCGGGCAACGGTTGCCTTGACCTGGGAATAGAAGCTAGTTGTGACAGTAGGATTCTTTGGAAGGATCCGGTGCTTCTCTGAGGCCACTGTCGCTTTGAAGGCCTCGGTATTCCTTATCGCCTCATCGCTTGTAGGGTAGCTGAGATCGTTCATCGTCTTCTTGTAAGATGGTGTCTGTTGATATGATACCAGGATCTCGTTGTTGTTTCGTGGAAACTTCTGGTCATAGCCTTCAGCGATAGTTCGAGCACTGGGTACAGTGACGCTGGTCAAAAAATCGGCCTTGTTCGCAGCCGGGTCGCAGAAGAAACCGAGCTTCTCCATAAAGGGAACTGCGTCATCTCTCGCACCAAAGAAGATCTGCTTGCCTTCGTCTAGAACTAAGACCTTATCGAATTACTCATAGACGGCATTGCCTGCCTGGTACAATGTTGCGATGGTAGTGAGGCCGAGTTTATCGGTCATGACGCGCATGGCCTTTGCCCAGTCCAAAGCTGTGCTCGCATCCAAGCCCCGGGTGGAATTATCCCAGCAGAAGATGCTACCGCGGGTGGCCAGGCATTCGAGGATAGACACACGCTTGCGTTCGCCGCCGGAGACTCCACGTATGTACGCATCGCCCACTTTGCTGTCGTGTGTATGCTCGATTGCTAAAGCTTTGAGCAGAAACTCTTTGTACTCTCGGGAATATTGTTCGGTGGAGTCGATATTGGGTGGTAGATCAGCAGGGACATTCAATCGGGTAGCGAAGTCAAGTGTACGTCCGACCGACAAGGTTGGAAAGAAAACCTCTTCTTCGGCGTTCTATAGTCCGGGTCAGCGAAAGTTGCATATCAATGGGAAATACCCATACCTGAACAATCTGGCTGCGGTAGTTCCTTGCTTCATCACTTGACAAAGACCCAAATGTGACTTCGCCATTGATCTCTGCATACCCGAGGCGTCGATTGGAGAGCATGTTGAGCAGAGTAGTGCAGCCTGCGCCAGGATTCCCAAGGACAAGAAGCATTTCTATTGTAGTTGCGTTAGTAGTGAATATAGCATCTGATTGAATTTCCAACGACGCACCTCCTGGCTTTACACAACCAAAAGAATCCTGAATGATGGTCTTCAGCGGCGTGCTTTTGTTACCCTTTCCAAAAGGATTGAATTGCGAGATAACGTTCTCGTTGAATACAGCGTCGTTGCTGACGCCTTTCACGGTGAGGTTTGACCAGGTCACACCCAGTCTCTTAGGTTTCTCGCCGTTGCCTCCATTGCGCTCGAGAAGCCTTTGGACCTGCTGAGTGATAGGCCAATCTTCTTTCCCATCTAACCCCTTGCTGGCATCCGAGTATTCATCGAAAAGCTTGGTAGTTGAATCAAGCATCCACTCCATCTCCAGGGAACTGTGGTCGGTGTTGTAAAGGGTTTAATTACAGCACGCTCTTCCTGGCCTTCGACAACGCAATGTGGTGCAACACGAGGAGATTGGTGCCGTTGACAGTACAGCAAGCGACGGCGGGATTATATGGCTTCGCAATGCCATGCGATCTCTGGTTGTTGATTACTCCCACATCTGAATCGACTTCGAATGCTCGGACGCTGTGAATGAGCTGTGAAAGCAGTATAGTAATCAACATGGTTGTGTCGGGCGCGCAGAGGGCCGGATTGGTCAAGGGGCATGATAAGCAATGCAGGACTAGAATGGATGTTCTGTAAAACAGACAAATTGAGGAACCTGACAATCTCACCCTAACTAGTCTGTTGTTGGTTGAGAGACGCATCGGAGAGACCTCGGGGTCCGGCAGACGTGACGACGCCGTGACGCGGCTCGGGGAGACTACTGTCTGTGCGCTCGTAACGCGCATGCGCCGTAACGCGCATTCCGACACCCCCACCATCTCATCTTGCACCCCTAATATTTCAACGCCACGATGTCGCTAGAGGTAGCTGTAACAGAAAGACGTGCAGCGGATACAGATAAACCTATCCCGTATACTCACTTGGCTGAAAAACATGGTGTTGTGCGCTCAACTTTGACGCGCCGAGAGCAGGGCTTAAGCGTGTCGCGTGAAGAGAAGGCCATTGCACAACGATTGCTCACGCCCACACAAGAGGCGGAGCTTGTAGAGTATAT
>JAESFQ010000154.1_pt1 | contig 24346 bp, 15 predicted proteins | sample 9269431 | NCBI WGS metagenome assembly JAESFQ01 (sample SAMN14502588, study PRJNA617103) | algae metagenome | isolation source: Plectolyngbya sp. WJT66-NPBG17 and co-occurring heterotrophs from well... | place: USA: Mojave Desert, Joshua Tree National Park, California | collected 2006-08-06 | reverse complement strand
TCCATCATCGCAACAAGCGCCACCGCCTCGAAAGCCGCGTCGTAGTGCTTCTAAGCTGTATGAATATGCTGCCCGCAAGCGTCGCATCCAGCAGGAGTACGCCAACTTCCACAACCCGCCAAGTCAGCCATGGATATGTGAATTCTGCGAGTATGAGGACATATTCGGTCACCCTCCCATGGCTCTAATCCGGCAATACGAGATCAAGGACAGGAAGGAGCGCAAGCGTCTGGCAGAGAAGCGACGCTTGTTGGAGAAGGCCAGAATGAAGGGTCGCAAGGGCAAGAAGGCGAGCAAGAAGGCACAGAACAACGCAAATAACGCTCAGCACAACCAAAACCCTCCGCCTGGTGGCTATGACCGACGCGACGATGAAGGTTCTCTGGATCCACAGGACGAGTACTACGACGATGATTACGACGAACCGATAGCTACTTGCCCACATGGATGCCAGCACCACCCGCACCCTCCTCATCCACATCCGCAAAAAGTCGCAGGTTTACCTCCTGGAGACCCCCGGGTGGAAGGGCCGCCCGTTGCTAATGGCACCTAACGACCGGACGAGATGGGGTGGGCCGTCTGTGTTCTTGCATTATGTCTTCTTGTACTGTCTTTCCGTGTCGCCTTCATGGTTGGAGTTGTTGCAGCCGTTGCTCGGGTATCCCGACGCGGTGTCAAACGAATCTTCGAGATAACAGGACGCCGACATAATTGAGCAAGCATGCTCTCTTCTGTCGGCGACTCTACACCGTTACCGAGCACACTCCGACGACTTCAGCCTGAGGTACATTGTTCTGTTTTATCTGCAGCGTTCTAGCGTTATTTCCCAGCATTCTTCCCAGCATTGTTTCCTAGCACTTTCCTGGCGTCTCATGTATATTCGGTCGTTTCCGATTCCATACCAACCGATCACGACTCATTCCCGGATCTCGACCTTCATGACACACCACGAGCAAATAACTATACACCCCACTCCAAGTTTAAAAAAACCCTCTTGATTCCAACACCGGAGACAGACTGTACTATGTTGTACTTATCGCCCCGGCAGTGTATGGAGGAGACTGCGCAACACACCGGATGGCAGTTTCCAAGTTGGGCAGCTAGTCCATTCTGTTGACTCGCACAGAATGACGTGCGACATTGGACGGCTGCCTGTCGATACATCGTTATGTTACATAGTGTACAGGTTGGCAAACACTAGCTAGATATTCTTATGCATGTAACAACAAGCAATCGATCAAACTTCCATCCGACCATTTTGCTCCACGCATCGCACTCTATCAATCTGTTTTGTGGTGTGAAATTCGGCCCTACATTGTAGTTTCAAAAACGTCTCATTCCTTTCTATTTTATTTTCATACAGTAGATGTTTTTGGCTTCGCCTATAACACCGTGCGACAATCAGACTTTGATCCGAGTCAAACCTTCCTATTCCAACCATTCCTCTCTCCCACTTTACATCCTCTCCACAGGGCTAAGGCCTAGCACCCTCATACCATTGTACAAGACCTGCCTAGCAGCAACATAGAGGGCCAACCTAGCCACCATGACGTTCCTTTCCGAGCCTACGACCTGCAAGTGGTCATAACTGCTACTGAGCGCATGCGCCATTTTGAAGAGATACGTGAGTACCGTGGTGGGTTCCTGCGTCTTGAGCGTGTTGAGGAACGTGTCGGGCCACGACGCCAATTGGCGGACCAACTCGACGGCCTTGTCTTCCTGGAGTAGGCTCAGATCAACGGATGTGAGATCGAGGTCGGCGAGGCTGGGGTCCGCGTCGCAGGCTTTGCGGTATATGGAGCAGAGACGCGCGTGTGCGTATTGCAAGTAAGGACCTGTGTCGCCTTCGAACGACGTCATACGGTCCATGTCGAAGGTGTAGTTGTTGATACGCTTGCCCTTCATGTCTTGGACCATGACGGCTGAGATACCGAGCGTATCGGCGGTTTGCTCCGGGTCTTTGACCTGTGCGTATTTGTTCTCGTTGGTCTTCATCACTTCGTGCATCTTGTCGCCGACGTCGCGGAGGATGTCGTCGAGGAACTTGGCTGTGCCTTTTCGTGTCGACATACCTGGGTGTTGTTAGTGTTGTGAACAGGATGTGAGTGCTGGGAATGAGGGTCATACCGAGAACCATGCCGAAGTTGATGTGCTGGCACTTGTCCGAAATGTCTTTCCTGCCCATGAGCTCTTCAATCTTGAAGAGTTGAGCCAGGTGGAGATCTTGTTGCGAGGCGACGACGTAGATCATGCGGCTGTAACATAATCAGTAATGTACTCAGATGATAGGGTAACAGGGTGACGTACTCGAAGTGGTACTTCTCGACACGCTCAATGGCAGCGCCAATGTCTCGGGTCAGGTACAGCGAAGTACCGTCCTTCTTCTTGACGACCGCCTTGCCCAACTTCTTGGAGTGTTTTGTGAGGTCGACAATGACAGCACCCTCCGAGTCCTCGCAGACCTTCTTCTCCCACATGATCTTCGCAGCAAGATCCATGCTCTCGTCCTTGACTTGAGATTCTCCGCTGTAGTCGTCGTAGTGGATGTTAAGTCGGGCGTATGTTTGCTTGTACTTCTCAATGGACAGGTCCTGCGCGGGTTAATACGTAATACTCCACAATCGTAATCAGAGTCTGCTCACCCTGAAGCGCTTCCAGATGCCGAGCGCCTTGGGCTCGCCATCGACCATGCCCTTGAAGTATTTCCTGGCCTGCTCGTCGATACCTTCCTCCTCGATCTTCTTAATTTTGGCCTCTTGCTCCGAAGCATCCTTGCCCTCCTCCTTCAGCTTCGCAGCTTCGGCCTTGAGAGCCTTCATTTGCTCAGCCTCCTCGTGCTGAACACTGCTGACCCTGACGTAAATGTCGTACAAGTGTCCGATGGGGTTCTTGACGAGCTCTTCCTCGTTACCGTAGAGGTCGAAACCAATGGCCAACACACCGTATTGCTTTCCCCAATCTCCGAGGTAGTTCATACGAACAACATCCCATCCTGCGCCCTCGTAAAGGTTTGCGAGGAAACCACCAATAATTGTACTCCTTAGGTGACCAGCGTGGAAGGGTTTCGCGATGTTGGGGGAACTGAACTCGACGATCATCTTCTTCGCGCCGGAGGAGGGGTCAAGCGGGTTCTTGAGACCGAGGTTCTTGTTGAAACCATAGTTCTCCTTGGCCTTGAGGACCATGGGCAGGACAATCGAGGTGAGCGTCTCTGGCTTGAAGAAGAAACCAATGGAGGTGTTGGTGACAATCGGCTTCTTTACCAGCGGTGACTCGGGAAACGCATCTGCCAGCTCTTGTGCAAAGGCCTTCATGTCCTTCTTCTTCTGACGGAGCGCAGGGACAGCCAGCTGCAAGTCTCCATGCTCTGGCTTTGCAGTCCATGCTAGTGTGGGATATATTATCTGTTTGTCTACGCCAGACACAGACGAGAGCAACTCGGTGATGTGACTTCGGTAGATGTCGAAGGGGTTTAGGGCGGGGTATGTGTTTGGCTCTTGCGGGACCTTGTCGAGGCCAAGTGTCGCGAGCGTGTTGGTGAGGTCCTCCATGCTGAGTGCCGAGCGCGCCGACGCGTCGAGGTTTCGGAAGGGCTTGAAGGGTGTAGTGTTGATCTGGGAGTAGCGTCGTAGTAAATGGAAGGTTGCTACCACTTCGATACTACCGCGCTCGTGTGTTATGGGCGGATTGTGCAAAAAGGGTCGTGAGCGTGTGTGCGGTCGCAATGGGTGGGAGAGGGTGTGAAGGGTAGACACGCGCGGGGTGCTGGGCGTGAGGGTAGCGTGAGTCAATGGGACAGGAGTCACAGTACGATGGTTGAGTCTCTGAGTCAAAGAAGGAGAGAGAGTCGCCAGCGGCCTCGTAAAACAAGCGTTAGTACAAGGAAAAAGTCTGACGCGACAAAGATTCGCAAGGCTTTGCTGCATGCCAGATGTGGGGTACCTGCGATGCGTCAATGGTTCGGGAGAGATGCGAGCAATCGCGCTAGTACAAAATTTTGGAGGGGCAGAAGAGCTGCCGCCGACATCATCATCGTAAAACAATAAGCTCTGATTACAGGGCATGACTACCTCGACAGTCCAGAACGCTATCGCTCCATCTCATCACCGATCCATCGTGAATAGAGGTGCCACGGCGTCAAGATGGGACTCGTATACGCACGCCTCACACGATTCGGACCCTGTGCCTCCAGATTCTGGCATGCGCATAACGTACAGGGCAGAAAGTGCTCGTGCTGATGTTCCTGCACGTCGCCGCGGTGAATAGGCACGACATGCGACATATGTAGTTCGTATACAGGTCGAGTCAGGTGCAGTTCTGTACATGCAGAAGGACGAGTCGGGTTCTTGTCTGACATCTCATGTTTCGACTTCCGTGGCGCCTTTGACCAGATCTCCATCGAAGCCTAGTTGCTCCCTGTTATCGTCGCAAAGCCTGGCGTATTCGAGCAATAACCGCAAAGTGTACGTGTGCATGTCTTCTTTGCGCAAGACCTTGTCAGCCCACACCTGGCCGCCAAGTGCAATCTTCTTCGCTGCTTCGTCGTGGGCGTCATGCAGCACCGCCACATGGTCGTCACCAGTGCCCAAGAAATAATCCAGTATGCCGTACATGTCGACGAACGAGTTATCCATTGGCACAAAGTGCAGCCATGGTATGAGCCGGTCATCGTGCCATTCCGAATAGACGGTTGCCTTGATTGGAACTGACGTCGAGTGTAAGAACGAAAGGTATCGCCCGGAGAATGAGTTGCCGTCGATATCAGGAAGCAGCTTGTAGTCGAACTGTGTAGACATGGGAACCTTCTTCACAGCCTTAAACCACTGTTCATTGTAGTCGCAAGTGCGCTTGCCGGACTGTGGCCAGCACAAAAGATCTGTGAAGCCAACGTCTGCGATCCGGTCGAGCCAAGTACCAATATCCGTATGTCTTGTTGCTTGTAGGTCGTAGGTTGTGTACGATTGCGGTGTGTAAGTTTCGCCTCTATCAGCTGCCTTTGCACCCGTCTCAAGGTTGTGCACATATGTGCCATTCAACATGGACACGAAACGATGTCGATGGAAACGCGTCCAATTCTCTGCTTTGTTACGGCCTCCGCTGGCGGTACCTCGCCATACAACGCCTGCTATCTTTTCCGATCAATCTTTACCATCAGTGTTCGCGTGTGAATAGTCTCCGCCTGCAAAAGTCTCGGAAAGATATGCAGCAGGAGGGATGAGGATATCCGAGTTAACTGCAGCTTTGTTTCTCCAAATATAGGAACTAAAGCGTGAGTTGTCGATATCAAAAGAGGCTCTATAAATGTTCCGTGAGATCCTTGTAGGTGCTTTTGGTAGCAAGCGTCCCTAGCCAGACTCCAGTCTTGCACGTAGCCTTTATATGAGCCATTTGGATAGCCTCGAGGGATAGGAGGCGGCCCGGCAAGGTTGGTAGAAGCAATTTGATGTTCCCCAGGTGAATCTGGCGGGCATGCACCCCGCGCGATATTCCAATATGGCTCTCCAGGACCCATCCAGCTTACCTGACTCGACTCATCAGACGCTTCGTCCAAGGCTTGAGAGCCACCATACTGGGATATGACCTCATCGGCAAGTAGGATTCTTCTCGTCTGCGCCTCGATCTGGGTATAGTTGCTCATTTCCTCCCATGGTACGACAACTCTGCTCTCATCCATGACGTTGACAGCGAAATCAAGATCGGGTAGCATACCTTCCAACCGCTTTACCATATCCAACCATGCGTGCATTCGATCCGTAGGCGTTCCTGGACTCTGATTCTCCGTCATACTAGCCGTCCCATTTCTCACAGAAATGTGATGTTCAAAGTGCTGTGCAAACGCCCGCATACGTTTTGCAGGCACACCCCAGAACGGTCTCAAGTCGCGGTAGATTTGGTCGAAAAGTTCTTCCACAATGACCGCGTCATGTTGCCGTGCATAGTCAAACCAAGGGTCAAAGTGAGGCGGGGGATGGCGGCCACGCCTTCGTCGATAAGCTTCGGCTGCAGACTCCAGGTCATCCGTTTGTCCTGAGATGAGCGCTTCGAACTTCTGTTCCGCGTCTGCCATGAGCTCGTCAATGGGATGCGTGTGCTGCGTGCTTGATCCATGGCTGATGTGCTCGTCGTGATATGCGGGTTGTAAGGATGACCGGACTCGCCAAAGCAATAATATGCTATTACAAAGAAGCAGAACACCTAATCCAGCTGTGAAGAAGATGGAAGTACGAAAGCCGATGAATCGTGCACACCGCTGGAACATGTTGAAAGACGGCTCTTGGGTTGCAGTTGCGCGAGTGGGATGGACAAGCGCTGATAAGCCAAAAGGAGGGAGAGTAGTGCGTGTCTGTACTACTCGCATGGTGACTGTGCTCGCGTCATGTTGTTGCGTCTGGATAGAAAACAAGGTGAAGGCGCAATTCTGTGCGATTGTGTCACGTTCTGCACGTGAAAAGGCAGTCCCAGCTGGAGACGCGCCGCTGCACTAACCCCGTGTGACGACCACCGCGCACGCATTCACCTTGCCCCATCACCAGAGATATTATATGATCGGAAAATTACAACGGGTGTTGTTAATGTCAAGAAGATTCGCATATGTACGTATATAGCTATGCCAATCTCTGAGAGGAGCTAAGACTTGGAAAGAGATCTAATTAGGAAGCGACTGGTTTTTGAGTGCATCTTTAGATATAGGAAGTTAATAACGTGACTCCTGCGAACTGCAGTATCGGTCTTGGACCTTAGATAAGAATCGCATATGCAACCTATTTGTCATCCGCTACTTTCGGCGCGACCATCCTTGCTGCCCACCGGGTATGCGCTAAGCAGAGGTTGATCAATCTCTTCAGAGTGGCTGTTGAGAGACATGTCAATAAACAAAATTCCTCTATGAAGTACTTAGCACGCGCGGCGGTAGTTCCACCACGGTATGACGAGCACCATTGATGATATAGTCGTGATAGATCCGCAGTGTCGGGTCATTGTGTTGCGTGCCGCGACGCCCTATGTGATACTCGTAAGCCGTCGAACGCCTTTCAATAGATATGCCTAGACACATTCTCATATAACAAATAATGTAGCAATCATATAGGTCACTGATGCGGTAGCAGACCCGGAGGGATGTTTATGAGTCGAGATTCGAAATGCTGCTTCCTCATCTTTGCCTGCCGCATTAATAGTTTTGGTCTTTGTAAGCACATCGATGTTTGCACCAAGGTTCCGAGAAAAAAAAGGAGTCTTCCAGTTGCAGGTTTCGCTGGGGTTCCGTCGAGAGTTTGTTTACGTGCGGTCTGATACGCCTGACACCGAGGATAAGCAGATAAGTTGACATTAGAATAGCATTTCGAAGTCGCAACCGGAAGACCGCAGCATCACTTGAGGCATGTCGCCTTTACTCAATAGCCGCATTCGAAGCGTCACTGGGGCTGGTAGTGTGTCGGACAAACTTATGAGGATTGTGGTCGAAGAAACACCAAGCTGACCTTTATAAGGCTCGCCCTAGGTCTAACAGAATGAGGCGATGCGTGTCACTTACGTGGAGATGCCCTAGCATGATGATGCAGATGCGGCTCTGCCAAAGTTTGACGTTGTTCACACCAGTGATTGGATCTGCATCGCTGATTAGGGCAAGTTTATCCGACTTGGCCCCTGGAGTCGCGTCCACGAATAGTGGAGCCGGCTGTTGTCTAGATGTAGCTCTCATTATTTCTCCTCGTTGAGCATGGCAAAAGCCGGTGGCAGAATCTGAAGGCGCTAAACATCCCGTGGATCTACACGGTCTCGAATCGACGAGTTATACCTGTATGCGCAGGGCCGCAGCGTACCTGGAAGAGAGGCACTCTGCGAAACGTCGTACCAACAATTAATTTCCGCACTTCACGACGTTTCGAGACACACTCGCATGGTGACCAAGCCGTGTCTGACGTGGTGGCGGCGCACTCCCAACAGTGTGGTCGAGCACATGCTGGCATATGCAGACAGATCTGACGCAGATGGGATCGAGCATGTTAGTAGTCGTCTGAGATGAACATCCTAATACGGAAATCCTAGATTTGCTTTTCCTTCACGGAGGGCGCCATACTCCATGCGACCATCTGACTTAGTTCTAACTTGACTACTCCTGCGTTAGGGTTGACGAAGCTGGTAGCTGACATTGATAGCACGTTTGGCGAGAAGCTCCCAAGCGAAATGACTGGAGGATGAAGTGCTGACAAAGAAATCAGTGATCACGATTGTCAGTCGAAGGAGAATCGCACGATGCACTGAAGCCTTGGGTAGGTTGCGCAAAGCGTGATTGGCTTACGGAGTGGCAATCGATAAGTGGCTGATTTGGACTTGGTGCTTGGGAAGAGCGAAATGGAGTAAGGGAAGCGCAAGCGTCTAGAAAGGGTGGATGTAAGTGGGACTTGGATAAGACTTCGGCAAGTTTTAGCATCTAGCGGTCAGGTTCGTAAGCAGGTTGCAAACCGCTGGATCCCGTGATGATTGGGCTGTCCATTCAGGTTGTCCCGCTTGCTGCGGTCCGCTTCCGCAAAAGCATTACAGCCCTTTCAGCCTCCAAAGTTTTCGACACATTAAGTCTTCAACGGACTACATACAGCAGTAAAATGGGCATATCCTTGCCAGCCATGGCTTCCAAGCCTTCTCGCATGTTGCGCAAATCGGATGCGGCCACTAAAAAGCGGGACGAGGTAGATGACCTGGGCACCCTGTCAAGCGACCAGTCGTGCTAGGGACCCTCGAGATCCGGATCGAACACCAGACCTTGAGCAAGGGGTGCCGTAGAGAGATCTCTCTCTCTCGCAGCGCTCTGATAATCGGATAAGTCGAGGTTGTATAGGCGGCAAAGATATAGCGTAGTCTAGAAAAGCTAAGTAGGCCATAGATGAGAAATGCGTGGCAACACATTCTGTACTTAACCCTGACCATGGTGGAGGTGCGACGGATTTCTCTTAGAACCTTACAGGACCGATGTGCGTAACAACGTTCGGAAGTCAGACCGGAAGGAAGGCTGAATCGAGGGTAAAGTGCGTTACACCATTCCGATGAAGCTGGGTTAACCGCTCGCAATGAAGCTGATAGATGTCTAACATGCCGTGTAAGAGCTGCACGTAGCCGTCTGTAGCGCCATGATCAGCTTCCGAACAACGCTATCTTGGTACCGATTGACTTGCGGAGAACTTCGGAGAACGCAGGTCAGGGTATGGGGAATTGGCCCGAGTTCCTCTACGCCGGTAGGAGTATGTGCACATGATTGTTCACGGTAGATGAAGGTGGCTACCGCAGAGGGCGGAGAGGCGTACAGGGACATGTTTCTGCGTAGTCTTGATGTAAGTGATTTTCTTTCCGCCAAGCCAATGGCGGTACCACAAGGTGCGGCGGTGCGTGTCACCCAGGCTTATACCAGGACGATGGACCGGTAATTGGTGGTCTCGCGGAGACCACGCAGCTATACCATGACGTTGGGTCTGTGGTTGTGCCTTGGATCGGCAATCGTGCGATACTAGCCGCAAGGCGGACCGGCGCTACTGGCTGGGAGATGCTCATCGAGAACGCCCAACTTCAAAGCTCCATGGGCGGTATCTGGATGGCGGCAGCGCTAAGCCGATGCGCAATACGCACAGGCACCGTCTGATTCACTATGCTGGAAAAGATGGAAGCAGGCGGACGCGTTTTCGAAATGGTGGAGACTCAGCTCAGGCCAATAGCGGACGGCGGCAAGCCATGAGATACCTGCAGCCCACTGCAACAGGTCAGAGCCCTCTAGATGCTTGTTCTTGGGGGTCTCTGTATAAGACGGCGTACTCGCCGTCTTTGAGATGGTCAGTTGACTACGGGAAGCAGACTGCCGCTCAAGACTCCAAGGCATTGGCTCCAGACTCCTTCGTTAAGTGAGACAATCTCCATCTCCTCCATCGTTGACGGTCCACGACATCCCGAAGCCGCGTCTAGGCTTGGTTCCGGCCGTGTGCATGGGATAGTGCTTGACTTTGAGCACGGCAGCCAAGGAGAGGTACGTCGGAAGCGCTCGGCTCGTTGCAATGGGTGTGGTCCATCGAAGATGACGCTTCGTTGGCGATTCTGCCGTTAATGCAAAGTGGCAATGGGTGGTGGATGAGAGAAGACACATCTGACTATGTGGGCAAAGCATGGCTAATATACAACAGCAGCATAGAACGTCACAGGACTCTGACAAAGCCGGCGCCTTCTAGAGGCCCCGAAGAAGCTCCTTGCTAGCCAATATTTATGCTGCGATAGTCAGCTATAGGCCCATTCACTGTTGGCAGTGCCCAAGGCAAGTCGCGTCGAGTACCACTCGCACGGCGAGCAAAAGAACAAGTAATATCCTGCACATTCTCCAGAAAAGGTGGGCAGGTGTGGCAAGCCAGAAGGTGAGCAGTTCATTTCGCTTGGTTGTTGCTTCATCCCGTTCCTTATTCACCATCCCTGTCGCCACATGGCCTGCCGGGTTCCTGTGACGCATCACATTCGTCAATTTCCCTGCAACACCATCTGCTGCATCTCTACCACACACTCCGCGCGCCGTCCTTTTCTTCTGTTACCGCCCATCGCCTGTCTCTACACTCGTCTCCTCATCTTCCGCGCATGGAGGAGCGCCCATCCTTTAGCCGAAGCACTGCATGAATAGCGCAAAGGCCAGGCGCAAAGGGCAGTCCCTCCACTGGAGAAGCCCGCCCGGGAGTGGGGCGCAACCGGGGCCGAGGCGGGCGGGCGAGGGACTTCCAAACATCTACCTTTGCCTATATCCGTCCAAGTATCGCTCGCTGCTGCACTTTTGCTCTCTACTAGGCGGTTATGAGATTAAAGGGCCCTAGTATTGGGTTCAACTGCACCGAACGAACCATCGTCATCCTAATGGAGGGGCGGCCCCATGCTCACCAAGCGAGTTTAGATGACAGGTCTGACTCGTGGCTTGACTTCATTTCCTATATCTTCGCTATCCAACATCGCCTAATCGTCGTTTCAAGGCGTCGTCATACCTTGGTGTCTCTTCCCAGTCTTTTCCGTCATTTCGTTTATCAAGTTCTTGTCCACTCTTGCTTGCTCTGTTCCATCTTTCTTCACCCCATCAGCGAAAGTTGACCCTCTACGGCCTAACAACAGCGCAGCTATCTGCCTGACTCACGCTCGTTCATGAAACTTTGCTAAGAGAAACAGGTTCAGCCTTTATCAGATGCGAAGGGGCCCACGACGTGGACGAGGTAGAGATCAAAATCCCAACCGGGGCGCGTCTTCCAGAAGGGATACGTCGAACCCACCATCATCGTCCCAATCCAGATCCAGATCCAGTGTATTACGTACCACCGTTCGAAGTAGCCACGCGTCACTAAGACGCTCCGCTCGCATCGCAGGGTTGCGCAACGGAGAAACAGATCAGCAGCTAGCCAACGCGACATCCTCGATGGCTGACGTTGCAAGACCAAGGGCGCTAGGAAGCAGGTCCGTTCGCTCAAGACATCACTCCGGGAACACTCGAGCATCAGGACGATCAAGATCGGGCCAACATTCCCTGTCGCCCGAAGAGATTCGGTACGCCATGGACATTGTGGTGCAGCCGCCGCGAACCGCCCGAGTTGGTCAAACAATGCCTGGATCGATTGTCGTGCGATTGCGAACCACGAATGCAGATACGGATGAGGCTGTTGCAGACTCGACTAATCTCGTTGCTGTCGCTGCACTGGTCCCTGGTCCCAACACTCCGGCGTCGGTAGATCCAAACGCTTTCAATGCGCTGCTCGCCGGACGAATCTTCGACTCTATTCACCCATTTAACGACGATGAAGCGGATGGATCCATTGCCTCTATGGACATGGCTGATCCCCATGGCGTAGGTTACATGCGCTTTCCCGAGCTAGTCATTCGTCAGGCTGGTACCTATCGAATACGGATCACCCTCATTCGCATCCGCAACTCTGCTGCAGACCCACCTGTCACATCTGCAGGCAACGGCTTGGCCGTGCATGTCGTCGATAGCAACCCAATCGTGGTTAACGGGGGTGGATCTTCTTCAAACATGGCTGCATACAACGGTAAGTATCTGGTAGCATCCTATTGATCTTCTTCAGTTTCCTGATACCTTCTTTTCTTGAACCACAGGGGACGACGAGATTGATGATGGTGGTTGGCTTGAGGTTCTGCGGTCCATTCAGGATCGACGCAGATCGCGGTAATGCCATGTTTCTGGAATGATAGTGGGGGGATCTTGTACGATTGGTAGGCTTCATTTGGACTTCGTTGGAACTTCAGTCGGACTTCATTTTGGCTTCATTAAGACTTCAATATTGTCTATGGGAAATGAGTTTTTTCGGTCGTATGTGCAAAGGCTTTGTTGTAAAACTAGTAGGACAGTGTTATACTAAAGCTAGAGCTTGATCGTACATGAGTTGCATGAATCTACGGACTGGGTCGAAGGAATATATTGCCATGCTCTCTCTTATTAGACGCAAGATGGACTTGACTCTGTATGCAAGGATTAATCTAAGGTTTGGAAGGCGACATGACCAAATGTTCAACTACCTTTCTCCACGACTGTCACAAGGCATAGTGGCAAAAGACAACTCATCACTCTTGCATCGAACGACCAGATCCATGAAACAACGAGTTCAAATATCCAAGAATAGGCAGAGACATTGCAAACAACTAATCACAAGTCCAACCCCACCATCCCTCCTCCCGTATCGCCAGCCCTCACACCCACCATAAAGCCCTCTCCTTCAACCATCTAATGACCAAAGTCGACCTCCGAGCTCGGGTTTCCAATGCCAATGATACTACCGCTTCCGGAGCCCGAACCAGAGCCCGGCGTGCACTTCCTCCACGCCACATGAAGCTGCTGGGTAAAAGCAACCGTAGCATCATCATTGCTCATTTCACCGGCCTGATCAGGTTTCTTGTTCGTAAGCGAAATCCTGTTGTTAATATTGAGGATACCGTTCTGGCCACACGGGGACCAGATGGTCGCCGTCGTCTCCACGCTATCTTGCTTGGTGTAGACTTGGCCGTTGATGAGGGCGCCGCCGCCTACGGCTGACATGCGCGTCGTTTGCGTCTTGCCTGCGTCCTGCGAGAAGAAGTAGGTCGTGATGAAGGTTCCGGTTACGCCTTCGTCGAGGCGCGCCCAGCCGTGGTAGGTCGCGTCTACGACGGCGTACTGGAAGCCGCCGGGGTACTTTAGGTTGAGGTGGAGTTGGCAGTTCTTGCTGCGGTCTGTGGGAGGGGTCGTTAGTATTGTGGCTTCTTGTGGGGGGGAGGGCTTGCAGCTTACCTGCTGGTGTGGTGCCAGGACCGATGTAGGTCTGGAATGCATCGAATCCGTAAGTCACGACCTGGTGGTGGTATAAGCTGGTGTTCTTACCATGTTGACACTCCATTCTTTTGGAGGGATATAGTGCCATGGGTCGCGGAAGTAGGACTACATCCGTCCACTAAGCCCTGGAAGGATACTTTGGGATGGTACTTACAGTTTTGTCGGTCGAGGTACTGGTAGAGACGGTGCCTTGGGGGCAGCCGTTACCAGAGTAAGTTGTATCAACGATAGTGATCTGCTCTGGAGGAGGAGCATCACCAGCAGCAGTCAACGGCACAGGGTTGGCTGCGGCGAGGATGGGAAGAAGGAGGGCAGCGAATTTAGCGTGCATGATTGCTGTTGCGGAGACAGATACTGTTGGTAGTGATGGTGGTGAGGCGTTGAAGTGAGTGTTGGTAGTCAGGGCTGTTGATCTGCGATGGCAACTGTAAAGATGGACTGAGGACTTGCTTTATAGTTTTGCATACAATTTACCGGTTGTTGGTCTACGTGCCCAGCAGCACCTCGCAATGCCGCCTTGTACTTGGTCTGACATGGTTGCTGCTATGGCCTGAATGCATTGTAGCCTAGAAACAGCTAGTTGAGCTTCCAAATTTAGCTTTCAAAGAAGTGTTACGGTATTAAGACCACGATATGTATATACTGAACCAGGGTGGTTGAATTGCTCTTTAGATTGAATGGTCTGGGTCCGCTAAAAACGTGACTTTGACGATATAGGAAATACGAGATCATGACCAAGAGCAGCAGAAGATGGATGTAGACCAGCACGTTGTACATTTAGTGATTGGTGTTACAATAGGAGGTCTTTTGCATCTGTGGCCTCATAGTCGTAGCGTACGACAAGGGTCGAGGAAGACACCCAAGCATTATAGTGACAATACGAAAAGCTTGTATGGCTGTTTGATTTCCATGTTGCGTGCAGGGAGGCTCTGGACTTGCATGATAGTGCTCTGCCGTGGTTTGACGCGCTTAAAATAGTCTTCGGCAGCGGTGAGGTAATATCGCCGTACCTGGGATGAGGTTGAAGATCAGGTGATGCGCGACCGGCAACAAATCGACGAGATAGGATAGTATAACCATAGCCGGGTCCCGAAATCCTGGGATATCGTGCTTACAGAACCTGTTCTCGACTAGTATGCTGTAATTTAACACGCAATATGTATGCTCGGTAAACGGGTCGCGTAACTGGGTAAAATGCGATCTGGTAAACCCTCGCTCGTCTCTTCCGATGAATCTGCAGGGTTTACCCGGGATCATCAGCCAAATGGTGATCTAAGCTTGCGAGTTTTGGAGGCAACGTGTACGCAAGTAGAGTAAAGGCATTTATACCCATTGTGACTTTTCCTAATTTCCTCGCATATGAATGTGCATTAATCAATTCGTCGTACGTTTCGATTCGCCTCAAGCCTCGGCTTTGGCAATGACTTCGCCTCCGGATAATTCGGTATACGAAATCATAGTGTTTCTTCGTGTTGCCGTTCTGTCTACCCGGTCAGTTTGGTAGAAAAGCGAGGAGAGCAATCCACGTACCCATGAGCCATTGGTGTTTCTGAACGGAGTAGGACGACGTGCTGTAGTTCTAGACCGTCGACAGAGCTCTACGGCTGCTCAGGGTACGTCCTTCCTTTTCACGAAATGGGAACCTTTGACACACCAGAAAATCTAAAAGCTGCACGACGATCAGAAGAATGACCGGCTCCAGTACTTGGACGCTCGTCTTCATCCTCTCGCCAACATGTGACAGCGTGAAAGTGAGCATATTTCTCTTGTTCATCGGAAGCCCCGGTTGCGAGCCGAGGGTCTTGTAATGGTAGTATTGTCCGCGACTGTCTCATTGTTGCTCAGCTTTGTCCTTGCCACAGACGATAACAGTCGGGGCCATATGAAGCCCTTACACGCGCATTGAGACTGTATGAAGAAGCGACAAAACCTTCTTCGAGAGCCATCTCTATGATCCCAGGAAGGTTCCGAAAGTGAACTTTGCCTACAGGAGAACTCATGCTTTTGGATTTTACCCAAGACCGAGTCCTACAATCTGTTTACTGACCTAGAAGCTGAGGTGGTACCCTGAAGTACACACCATTCATTTCTCGTCAGCCTTAGGTCCAGAACATAGCAAAACTTCGAGAGTAACTTTTCGCTGTTCCGCTGAGCAACTATCGCTGCCGTCTGCGAACTCTGAGGAACTCTATTCTTTCGTTATCAACGGTCGATCGGGTGGATCTCGGCGACAATTCCGTACACAAATACTCTTCGGCCGATGTGGCTTGGGCTCATGCACTTGGAATCATGTGGGCTTCACATTCGTGGTTCCGAGACCGACTGGCTCGATTTGGGATGGCGTTCTACCTCGGACTTTAGGGAGGTCCCAATTGACCATGCGCACACAGCTCCGATACATGAATCGCCAAACTATACACGAGCGAGTGAGTAGTACCCCGCGATTCATCCGATGTACGCACAGACCGAGACGGTCGGCACGCAGGCTGACGTCAGGCGACAGACGATAGTGAGGGGCCAAAGCATTGGCAATATCGCCGAGAGATGCAGACGGATTTAGTTGAGGGTTGGTGACAGAGGACAGCCGTTGACGCTCAGGAGCGGTGGGAGCGATGATGAGGCTGGGCGGTGCTAGTCAAACCTTAGTGCGCTAGCCAGATCGACCGAGCCGTTTAGTCTCCACTTCGCAGGCTCCGGAGCGATCCACACCGATTTTTTCTCGCCTCCTGGAACCCACCACCACAGGATTAGCAACAGCTGTGCCGAATCGCCTACGATTTCAGCCAATGCACAACGATGCTTCACCGCGAGGGGACCTTGTGGACGACTTCCGACTAGCGACTCTCGATAACACTGAGATGAGCACTAACGCCATCCGGCGTGTTGATGAGGCGCGTGAACAACGAGCTCCCCATACCACAGACCGTAGAGGCAAATAAGGACTCATAATGAGATCACTTGCCGTACACCGTCAGATCTGTCCAACGTCCCAAGAGCCTGGTATGCAGAGCCAGCAGACCGGTGTGTGAACGGGTACGCGAGATCTGCCGGATACCGGTCAAGGAAGGGTACAAGGCTCGGGCCCCTAAGAGTGCCACGGTACATTGTCACTCCCTGCATGTCCTCTGCCACGTCGATCGGTAGCATCTTTACGCGAGCACCCACATCGTCACAACTGCAGAACACGCCACAGGCTCAGCTGAGTGTCTAGCCTCAAGCCTCACAAACTTATTTCCCCGACTGCTCGTATCTGGCTCGCATCGTGGCCGACGGGGTGCAGCAGAGTAATTGCAATCGCAGCGAACCCTTTCAGGAACCATGGAACGCTCGCGTCATTACTCGCAATGTGATATCCATGTGCAAATCAAGCGTTGTGATGCAGGTACCAATGCTTAGCAGAAGATCGGTGGGCTTGTCTTACCTCATTTCTGTCCATCGTACTGCCAACGTCTTCATAAGAACACTTCAGTCCGTTAGTAATTCTCCTAACTCATCATGTGATGTTCCTCAACGAGTGCAACGCAGCAACAAAAGAGTCGGGCTAGACGAGGCTTGGAAGTCCAAGGAAGCACACTTGCGCTCGAAGAAGTACCGCTCAGCTCATCAGGGGTACACTGTGTGCGCCAGTGTTTGAGCAGCATTGAAGGTAACTATTGACATAGTAAACAGTAGTCTACGAGCTAATCCCAAAGCTGGGACTCTAGAACTCTTCGGGTCGACCGAAAATAACATAAGCTTTCGCTTAGCACCCTGCTTTGACCGTCACGCAAACCCTCAGGTCGTGATTACTTGGAGTAGCAGCATTCATGGTCTGATGATTTACGATATGGTATCATCCCAAAGGTTTGTACAGTATCACATTATAAAACCGTAAGCGAAGGATGTGCAACAGAGCATTCGATAGCTGTCCTTCGCGACGAGGTTCAGAGATAGAACTTGCATTTATCTTGTCCTAAACGAGACTAGCACCACAGTTAGTGGCCTCTCATTGGTGGTAGCCCTGGTACCTGCATGTTTCCCGCACGTTCCTGGCGTTGGCGACCATGACATTTCATCCGGAGCTAGGCTAAAGTTTGGAGGACTATTGTTCCAGGCACAGCCACCAACTCTTTTGGGAAGACAGCACGAATTTAGCGGCCATGTTTTCGTCTCCATTCATGACATCGATCTCAAATCAGTACTCAACCACCGAGGTAGAGCCTCCATGACTACGTGCATTGAATGTATATAAGGACCCCTGGTACACTGAACTGTAACTCATCATCAGCTCATCAGTATCGGTCTTTCACTACTACATTCTCCCACACTACCTTCGCTACCCTTCAATTCGATCGCTCAATATGCGTTACTCTCTCTTCCTCGGGGCTGCTGCCCTCGTAGCCGCTTCTCCTGCGCCCCAGCAATTCGATGTCAACCAATTCGATGCCATGCCCAACAATGTCGCTCAGGGCCCCAAGGCTGGTGTCACTGCTGAGACCGCCTACAACCAGGCTCAGGCGCAGAACACCGCCGCCGCTGCTGCTACTGGCGCTGCTACTGCTCAGCAGGCCAAGAGGAGCGCTGGTGCCCAGCTTGAGGCTCGTGACCCCACCTTCTGGTGGAACTGGAACCAGCAGCAGAACACGCAGCCTGCCCCTACCGCAGCTCCTGTTCCTGCTACCACTGCGCCTGCCGCCAACCCTTCCTCTACCAATCTTGCACCATCTTCATGCACTCCAGTCGACTGGGTCAACACGTACGCTTTCACCGCAGACCCAGCCTGTGCTACCCAGATCGAGGTCGGCACCTACTGTGGATTCATCAACCCTGATGACCCATGTGCTGCTCAGCCCAACGCCTACGGCCCACTTACCACCCCTGACACTGCCGATGCGTTCAAGAACAACGAGGTCTACCACAAGTTGGCCACTTCTGCCAAGGTCCCTGCCGGCTATGCGTCTTCTTTCGTAGACCTCAGCGCCTCCGTCGAGGGCAGCGGTTACCTCGGATACTACGAGCTTACTAGCTACGACACTGCTGCTTGCGCTGCCAAGTGCGAGTCTACCTCCACCTGCACGGGCTTCAACCTCTTCATCGAGCGCAACCCCAAGTGGAACCCGCGTCAGTGCTCTTGCGACAAGCCCGACTCCGTCACCCGCTTCAAGTGCACTCTCTGGGGACAGGACGTCAAGAAGGAGTCTGCCACCAACGTCGGTCAAGGCCAGGACGGATTCGAGGTTGTCATTGTCGGCTCCAACGGTTACAACAAGGGGACCTACAACCCTCCTACTCCTCCTTCTTGCAGCAAGCCCCAGTCTTGCGGCAAGAAGCTCCACAACCAGCAGCCCTACTGCATGGGTCAGACTACTTTCCCCGGTCCTTTCGATCCTTCTCTCTGCGCTGCCTACGCCCAGAAGCAGAACGACGTCAACCGTAAGAGCGGCATCATTGGCATGTTCCTCTCCCTGTTCGGCATGAACAAGGGTGGCTGCGTCCAGTTCCAGGCTGCTTACCTCGAGAAGGCCGGCAAGGGTTTCGGTACCCACTGCCGTCTCTTCACCAAGAAGTTCACCCCTGCCCAGGCCAACCTCGACATCAGCGTCGGCGGTACGTCCAAGTGGGGTTGCCAGAAGTCCTTCACCTGGGACGTTGATGTCAACGCCAGCTTCAACTGGGGTGGCTGGTCTTACTCCAAGGCCAAGCGTGACGAGTAAACGCTCGTAACTGTTTCAACTCCCTCACCAACGACTAATGTCTGCATCGCATGGGCGCATGCAAAAATATCCGAGATAGCGATGGATAATGGTCGGTCTTATGAGTAATACCCTTCTTTTCTGTAAATAACCCTTTGGCTTTTCTTTGAGCGTCAGCTCGTCGCATAGTCACTCCTTAGTATGATTTTAGCAACTCGGTAGTCGTAATGTAAAAATATGTGCTTTTTCCAACTTATCTTTTCTCTTGCCCAGTCCATTGGGATCCCGCTTGACCAAACCGATCCGTCTTGTGCATCCCGCGGTCCTTTTGACCGAAGTCTGCAAAAACAAAACAATTCTCCGACGTTGACACACAGTGAGCGTTTTGTACCCTCTAGTGGCCGTACGAAGTGTGCGCGGCACGTTTTGTTGTGATGTTGTGATGTTGCGAGCAAGAACCGTTCGTTGGTGGACCAGCAACCAAATTCCCAAGCGCTCTAAACGGCAGCCAGACCGGACAGTCGGGACTCAGCCCCACAGCCGCGTGATCGCCCACCATGAGCGGGGGGAGAGAGACCTTCAGCTTCCTTCCACAAGAAAGACGACTCACTAATTAAAGACCCGTCGTCTTTCAAGTAGTACCTGGTATCGCAGAACAATTGAAAAACGCAAGTCCTTGTCATTTGAATATCGTTGGAGACGCAGTAAAGAAGAGCGCGTGACAATGTGGCTCGTGGTCTTTGTAACCCCTAGGGTTCATGCAGGGAGAAAGTGGAGGAGGAGTGCGGGGAAGCTTCACGCCTGCGGACCATGATTCGGTGGAAAAGACAACACGAGGAAGGGAAAACGCGTACGGGATCGCGGCCCAAAGGTACCGCCTTATTTGTACCACCAGGTTTCGCGCAAACCGTGGCACTTCCTGGTGTGCTCACTCACACCGCATTTCTGGCTTTCTTCAAGCTGCCTTGGCCGTGCCCTTGTTTTCGGAACAACGTTTGAAAGTCGGCCAGCAGATGCGGGTGCTCGGCTTCTCCTCTCTTTGCTGCTCGTTTTCAGTCAGGACAGCATGAGCTCTTCGGCCAACTGTCTTACGGGCTGTAGGGCGCTTGCCCTTCGCCCGCGGCGGGGCAGCTCACTTGCTACCTTGAAGCAGTGCGCTTTTACCTCTGCGTTGAGAGCAACACCTCGGTTGGATCGTGGAGATGGGTCGAAACAGACTTTGTCCACGACAAGCCTTTGCGGACTTACCCGCCCGCACCCGCTGTCCCTGCAGAAGTGGAAGCATGTCTCGCAGGTTACGGCTGTTGCGCGATATGCATCCGGACAGGCATCGGAGCCGCACGATGAGGAGCTACCTAGCACCCCGCCGTTCACCGCAGGTCCCTACTCCAACCTCACCATTGGAGTGCCCAAGGAAAGCTATCCTGGCGAAAGAAGGGTAGCGATTACGCCACAGGTAAACTCTCCTCTATATAGGGTGGATATAAGACACAGACTTACTTGGTAACTTTATCCTGCAGAACGTCAAACTTCTACTCAAGAAAGGCTTTTCGCGCATCCTGATTGAACGTGGAGCTGGCACCGCTGGAACTTTTACCGACGAGCAGTATGAACAGGCTGGCGGACAGACGGTAGATCGCAGGAGCGTCTTCGCTGAGAGTGACATCTTGCTCAAGGTCCGAGCCCTCAGCATCGATGGAAATGATAGCGAAGTGGACGCTATCCGAGAGGGTGCCACAGTCATCTCCATGCTCTACCCAATGCAGAACAAGCCAACTGTCGATCGTATCGCATCTCGCAAGGCTACTGCATTTGCCATGGACATGATCCCACGCATCTCTCGAGCCCAGGTTTTCGATGCGTTGTCTTCCATGGCGAACATTGCTGGTTACAAAGCCGTCTTGGAGGCTTCCAATCACTTCGGCCGCTTCTTGACTGGACAAGTAACTGCTGCTGGAAAAGTGACTGTCCTCTCCTAGTCTTCCAGTCCATTACTAACTGTAGACCAGATACCCCCCTGTAAGGTACTTGTCATTGGCGCAGGCGTTGCAGGTTTGAGTGCAATTGCGACGGTAAGCGCAGAGCTCCTCCTAGACCCTTTGCAAATCTCTACTGAATCTAAGCCAGGCCCGACGTATGGGTGCCATTGTCCGTGGTTTCGACACTCGCTCTGCAGCACGTGAGCAGGTCCAATCCTTGGGTGCGGAATTCATCGAAGTCGACATCGCAGAAGACGGCTCCGGTGCTGGCGGCTATGCCAAGGTCATGTCCAAGGAGTTCATCGAGGCCGAGATGAAGCTATTCTATGAACAGTGCCGAGAAGTTGATATTGTCATCACTACCGCCTTGATCCCAGGCCAGGCCGCACCGAAACTGATAACAAAGGCCATGCTCGGTGCGATGAAACATGGCTCCATTGTTGTTGATCTAGCGGCCGAGGCTGGCGGTAACTGCGAAGCTACAGTGCCCGGAAAGCTGGTAGATTATAAAGGAGTTTCCATCATAGGTATGTCTTGGCGACGTCCAGGAATCGTTCGACACTGATCGCAAGCGCAGGATATACTGATCTTCCGTCCCGTCTACCGACACAGTCGTCAACTCTTTATTCAAACAACGTTACCAAGTTCCTGCTTTCGCTGGCTCCAAAGGACAAGAAGGAGAAGTACTACGATGTTGATCTCACCGACGAAGTCACTCGAGGAGCTATTGTCACGTACAATGGCAAGATCCTTCCTCCCGTTCCACGTCCGGCTCCTCCGCCAGCCCAAGCCAAGGCTGCACCTTCGCCTGCCGACCAAGCTGCCAATGCTGTTGCCCTAACGCCATGGCAGACCCAGTCTCGGCAAGTGGCCAGCGTGACGGCTGGCATGACTGCCGCTCTGACTTTAGGAAAGTTCACTGGTCCTTTGTTCATGTCCAATGCCTTCACGTTCGCCTTGGCCAGTCTGATCGGATACCGAGTAGTCTGGGGTGTCGCACCTGCCTTGCATTCCCCACTTATGAGCGTAACGAATGCCATCTCCGGTATCATAGGTGTTGGCGGCTTGTATGCTATGGGCGGCGGCTACATGCCTGAAACTATTCCGCAAACGCTTGGAGCTTTGTCCGTCTTGCTGGCTTTTGTCAACATATCGGGAGGTTTCGTCATCTCCAAACGGATGCTGGATATGTTTAGACGGCCTACTGACCCGAAGGAGTACCCTTGGCTTTACGCAGTTCCCGCAGTTCTATTCGGTGGCGGATTCGTCGCAGCAGCTTCTACTGGTATGGCGGGTCTGGTCCAAGCAGGGTATCTTGTCAGTAGCGTACTCTGCATGACTTCGTTGTCAGGACTTGCATCGCAGACTACAGCTCGTCGCGGTAACTTCTTGGGTATACTTGGTGTCTTCTCCGGTTTCCTCGCGTCCCTAGCCGCCGTTGGCTTTACTTCTGATGTTCTTACCCAATTCGCTGGTCTTGCTACGGTGGGTACTGTTGCTGGACTGATGATCGGACGAAGGATCACGCCTACTTCACTGCCTCAAACGGTCGCAGCGCTGCATTCTGTCGTCGGTCTCGCCGCTGTACTCACGAGTATCGGTAGCGTCCTGGGTCACTCTGGAGATATCTCGACTCTTCACATGGTCTCCGCGTACCTTGGCGTTCTCATTGGTGGTGTTACCTTTACTGGATCCATTGTCGCCTTCCTCAAGTTAGCCGCAAAGATGAGTTCGAAACCTTTGGCGCTACCTGGTCGACACCTCATCAATGGCACATTGCTCGGGGCCAATGTAGCGACCATGGGCGCGTTCTTGGCCTATGCACCAGGCGCACCTCTCATTGGCGCTGCGTGTCTCGTTGGCAACGCAGCTCTCTCCTTCGTCAAAGGTTACACGACCACTGCTGCCATCGGCGGAGCAGACATGCCAGTCGTCATCACTGTCCTGAATGCGTATTCTGGGTTTGCGTTAGTGGCTGAGGGCTTCATGTTAGATAACCCTCTGCTAACCACAGTTGGTGCCCTGATCGGAGTATCAGGCTCGATCCTTTCCTACATCATGTGCGTAGCCATGAACCGGTCACTCACCAACGTCCTTTTCGGCGGCATAGCTCCCACAGCACAAGCCCAATCCAAGATCGAAGGCGAGATAACCAAGACCACATCCGAGGAAACAGCCGAGGCGCTGGTGAACGCAGAGAGCGTCATCATTGTAGTCGGTTACGGCATGGCTGTGTCCAAAGCACAGTACGCGCTCGCAGACTTTGTAAAAACCCTCCGTTCAAAAGGCATAAACGTGCGCTTCGCCATTCACCCAGTCGCAGGTCGCATGCCAGGACAATGCAATGTCCTCCTCGCCGAAGCATCCGTTCCATACGACATTGTCCTCGAGATGGACGAGATCAACGACGACTTTCCAGACACAGACGTAACTCTCGTAATCGGTGCGAACGACACTGTGAACCCTATCGCGCTGGAACCCGGCAGTGCAATCGCAGGTATGCCGGTACTGCATGCATGGAAGAGCAAGCAGGTTGTCATCATGAAGAGGGGTATGGCGAGTGGTTACGCCGACGTACCCAATCCGATGTTCTTCATGGAGAATACGAAGATGCTGTTTGGCGATGCGAATGAGAGCTGCAATGGTAAGTCCTCCCTTGGGAGACAAAATCTTGACACACATACTAACAAGACATCAGCCATCAAACGCGCGCTCGAGGAGAAGATCAAGGGGTTGTAGATACATTTGCGCATGGAGGATTGACGTACTTATGCATTGAATTGTTATTATTCGTAGAATGCGTGTTTGGATCAAGTACCCGCATATCCCATAGCAACAAAAAAACATGCCTGGCGCACCTTACATATCTTCAAAGCACCATTCCACCACTCCGCGCGGAACGATCACGAGTTCGCATTAACCCAATCCGCACTTCGACGAGAATTTCTGACAGGCGCGAGAGCGAGCGGGGCAAGCAGCATCCCTGCCAGTCCGCCACGGCGCGCTACGCGTCCAACCGCAGCTGACAAGGGCGCGACGACCCCAGCCCAGCCCAATGACGTAAACCGTAACACCCATGTAACGCACTCTCCAAGTTTATGAAACTTGCAAGACGCAACCTTCCCGTATATCACCTGTCAGACTCGTTCGATCTTTCTAAACCGTATCCACGCATCGTATCCGACTTTTACACATACCAACAGTAAGATTTAGGCTTCAGCACGCCGTGAACGACGAGATGAGATGCTAACGAACTACCACACATCCAGACACCACACATACCTTACACACAAACACAAGCCCCACCCCACCATAACAATGTCTCTCCCCCTCCTCTTCACGATCCCGCCTTCAAACCGTCATGAATTCCT
>JAESFQ010000153.1_pt1 | contig 24423 bp, 24 predicted proteins | sample 9269431 | NCBI WGS metagenome assembly JAESFQ01 (sample SAMN14502588, study PRJNA617103) | algae metagenome | isolation source: Plectolyngbya sp. WJT66-NPBG17 and co-occurring heterotrophs from well... | place: USA: Mojave Desert, Joshua Tree National Park, California | collected 2006-08-06 | reverse complement strand
ATTTTGATGCACCGGATGAGGTGCGAGTGCTGGAGAGCTCGTTTATCCCTTTCAGACAACGTATGGCCGACGTCCATACGTCGACTGCAGATGCAATGCAGCCAATGCTTTCGAACACACGTCCTCTAGCCCATCCAACGGTAGCCTCTCAACACACCTCGATCCCAGATCCTAGTCTGTCCCATATCGATCCCCGTTATCCAGAGCCCACTAGCGATCTGGAGAGCTTTTTCGACGAATTGGCATCCTTGGACAGCACAACGAGGTCACATACGCAGCCGCAATTCATGCAAAACCTAGGTTTCGGTCCAGAAGCGAGCATGGCAGATCTGTTCAGCGAATACATACCTATGCAGTCCTCGGCTTTCATCCCACGGGACGACTCCGAGACGACCAATCTGGACCAGTACAACTTCTACGATAACAGCTAAGCTCAGCTGACCAACTGCGGGGTCAGACCACCATATAACCTAGCCTTTCGTCTCCCACATCGCCTTCCCTCTAGTTGCTTGTTTTCAAGTTGCTGCAAATACATGAAATGCGTAGCGACACAAATGTGATATATGATCTACCATTCAGAGAGAGAAGAAGAGCTGGAATTGCTACTCCGAAATAGTCTGCGTTCGCAAGCGCTTCCCGAAGGAAACATCCTACCACTTTCCATACTCTCTCAAGCGAGAAGGATGAAGCGATCCGATACACAACCTTCGGTCTCATTAAAGCTCGGCTTTGTCGCGACATATCGAATCTAAATATGTGTTCGTGGCATACAACACATGTCACCAGAGGGAGCTCTTTCTGGGCGTATTGCGGAAGACTGATTGGAGGATTAGGGAAGACTGATTAGAGATTGCATCTGACAACATGCAAGGATACAGGACTATCCTTGGATTGGTCGTCGCTGCACAGGATTTAACGATGCATTTAAAATTTCCAAGGGGATTCATCTAGAAAGAGCCAGTATGCTGCTACAGGTCGTCGATGAAATGAGATGGCGAAGCAGCAGAACCTAGTAGGCAAGAGAGCCAAGACCCCCAATCATTTTGCGCTCAAATATAACAGACGAAGCGATGTTTGGAACGACCTGCCTGTCATAATCGACATCCGCCTACCTATCGTTTGGTCAAATCCAACTGCACGCATGTTCGGGACATCGGATGAGCACATCGGAGCGGGCCCAAAAAGACTTGGGAGATGAGACCCTTAGCCTTGAAGAAACGATATACAAGTCTACTGCGGGCTATGTTGACATTACCACGGCTATCGGATCATGGATAAACAGTCCGTCCAAGAAGCGCGGACGGAGGAATGACCCACTTGAGAATGGATTTAATGAGGCGCGGCACAACAAAAGACGAGGCTACATCGTATCATGCTCTGCGGTCGCAAATCCGCGCCATACTGTCATTCTAGCTGGTCATACCAACAGTGGCTCATCCCGAACTAAGGCTTGCCGGCAGCACAGTCCACGATGCCTAGAAAAAGTGGTGCGGAAGTCCACCCTGTCAGCTTATGCGAGTCAACCTACCAGATCAGGGTCTTAGCTATAGAAACTTGAAAGGGTACCTGAATCTAGTGTGAGCCTTATTGAGGCTCGATGTTCATGGCAAGTGGTACAGGGGTGGGTATAGACGAGTACGGAGTCGCTTAGAAAAAGGAGACGACATTGGTCTGACACGTCGCAGTAGCGCCTACGGCAGCGTTGTTCGTGGTCTTCGGTTATAGTGCATGTTTGGGGCTTGAGGCAAAGACGGCAAAAAAACTTGCCATAATATCTTTGTTGTTGATGTTGGTGTTGTTGGCATTGTTAAGGTTCGGGTCGATGTCGGGCTGATTAGAAATGGCTTTGTAGTGCCTGGATGGACGCTTCAAGCAATGAGCGAGTACGCCATCTCGCGATCGATGTCGTCATTTACCATTGTTTAGAATCTTGGTGAAACCTTGGAGCGCCATGGGTGCTTGGCCATGATTCTGAATGTTGGGCGGGGGATAGTCCATACTGTTGGCGCATGATGCTTGTTAGAGAATGCAACTATCGTGTCGGCACCAGCCCCAGCCTCTTCAACAGTGGCGGGTGAAGTCAACAGCAAGCATGGCTGTACGTGAGAGAAAAAAAGACGCGCAATGCTTCCTTCACCACGTGGCGTGTCAGCTCGATCTGCTGCGGCAATGCTCGATGTACGCATCGTATGCCCAAGAAACGGATTTAGGTACGCGCCTAAGGCTTTCACGACAAGCTCGATTGGGTGATGGTGTCGTCTGCCAAGACACTAGTGCCACCTACCCCACACATACTCGGATCTACCGGCGCAGGTGCTTGTTGTACTTCACCCCAGGCCTGCAACCTGACTACAGTCGACGCGGAACTTCTCAATTGATCTCTGCCATACAGGCTACTGAATCTGACCCGGCAATTGTAAGCACTACTAGTACGAAGCGGCCGTTATGGATGGCACTTGTGACAGAGAAGCAACGAGCAAAAGCTGGATGAAATCAAATACACACGGGAGATCAACAATCTCAATGCCGCCATGCCATGCCACACAGACGCGTGCGGAGAACGCTAGCTGCTCTGGTGCACGATACATCGGTCGCATCTACGGCTTCAGCTGTGTCATCGCTCCACTTGTGCGATCACTTGGCAAACTCTTCCTTTCTGTCACTGGGCAACCGCGAGAGCTACAAGCGTCGTCCTGCAGGGCCGTGCTATGTATGGACGCCTTATTGGTCAACATGGGTTGCGGACAGAACTGGCCGGTGGCGTTTGTTCGAGATGTGCTTGGAAGAGCAATGCCAACCCTCCTGAGGCCTGGTGGAACAATTGGTCTGTGGCTATGTGCATGGGTGCCATAGTACTTATTGTCCAACTTCCCCTCCTGTTGTGTAGCATTTGGAGAACCATCTAACTCATATTACCTCTTTCCGTTCTTTCCCAGCATCGATCACGTAGCAGTCAGTTTGACCTTACATCAACATGCTCAAGCAACTCTCCGTCCTCGCCCTTGCGGGCTTCGCATTTGCTCAGAATGAAACTCTTCCCACCCTCGCTGCGGCATTGAACTCTACTGAGGAGCTTTCAATCCTTCAGTCGGTCATTCCTGCCGGCGTACTCGAAGCTCTGGCTGGTCTCACCGGCATCACCATCGTCGCACCCTCCAACTCTGCTTTTGGGAAAATTGACAATGAGACTATCTCTGCTCTTACCTCCAACGAGGGCCTTCTTACTGCTCTTCTGCAGTACCACGTCCTCAACGGTACATTCCTATCAACCGACATTACCAACACCAGTGCTTTCGTTCCTACTGCATTGACCAACCCAATGTTCACCAATGTCACCGGAGGCCAAGTCGTCGAGGCTATTGCCGTGGATGGCAGTGTCGTGTTCTACAGCGGCCTGCTTACCAACTCAACTGTCACGACAGCTGTATGTGCTTCGGTTCCTTTAAATTTTCCTCAGCTAATGATATTAGGATGTAAACTTCACTGGCGGTGTAATTCACATCATCGACACTGTCTTGACTCTACCTCAAACCGCTGCCGACACACTGTCCGCTGCCAACCTTACTGCGCTCCGTGGAGCCATCAATGCGACCAACCTGTTGGACACTGTCAACAACACTCCCGACATCACCATCTTCGCTCCCAACAACGAGGCTCTCCAGAACATCGGCTCTGCTCTTGGTAACCTCAGCACTGAGGACATTACTAGCATCCTTACCTACCACGTCATCACCGAGGGCGGAATTGGCTACTCTTCCACTCTTGAGAACGGCACTACTCTCACCACCGCCAACGGAGAGCAGCTTACCATCACCATTGGTGATGGTGGCATCTTTGTGAACAACGCTCGCGTTGTCGCCTCCGACGTCCTCATCGCCAACGGTGTTGTCCACGTTATCGACCAGGTTCTCAACCCCTCCAACGCTACCATCGCTGACCCTGCCGCGGAGGAGGGATCGCCTGCATTCGAGGGTGCTTCTTCTGTCTCTGAGGTCCCATACACCAGCGGTCAGCCCACTCCTACTGCCAGCATCGGAGGCGATGCTACCGCCGCTGCTGACCCCACCAACTCGGCTCCCACCAGCGTTGCTACCGGCGCTGCCCCAAGGCAAACCGGTGCCATTGGTGCGGGTGCTTTGTTCGGTGCTGCTGCCGTCTACTTCTTGTAAGCGTTCACAACATGCGAAGGGATTATTGTGCAGACGACTTTTAAACGGGATTTCTTGTGAGGACCGACGATTACCGAGTAATGTAATATACCTGAGCGATTCATTCGCTCACCCAGTCACGTTATTAGACATGAATTTCAATCTTATTGTTTCAACCTGAAAAGATTCCGTGGTGTGATTATTCTCGCGTGCGACGAACTCCTAGCATCAATTAGCCATTCCTACTGGCTGAAAGTCACAACGAGAATGAACAATTTATTGGTGGAGAGAGATCCATCTCACGTATCCAATGATTCCTTCCAGCCATCACTAGCGCGACGCCTCCACAATTAGCTCCTCGACAGAAAATGAAATCTATCGCTCTTTACTTCAACACAGTTGTTCACGCACCAGCATAGCCAAATATCGCTGACCATCTCAGGATTCATGGCTTGATGCGACAAGTTCTTGACCTCCATATTGATGGCTTGATATGATGCCTAACTGGTGTTTCATCTCGGAAGACTTAACCGGTGGCACGCCTTATGCATGGCTGTGCTCGAGATGATGACGTCGTACAATACATTGCCTACTAGGGATAACTCTATCTTGTGCACGAAAACGTACATAACAGAGCATAATCCAATTCAGCCCCAAAACACAAAAGAACGACTGTTAATGTTCCACTACAAACCGCTTTGCGCGGGTCCATTTTCTGTTACATGCATAGACCAAGAGGTCTCACGCGCAAAGACAAGAAGGACTCCCTTTCACTTCGTGCCGGCTCAGTTGGCCCGTTGCGACCTGTGCTGCGAGACAGCCCCGGAGCCTTCAAGCCACCGCATCGGCTGCCCCATTAAAACAATATGGACATGTTCGGTACCTATAATCCTCCGAGCTCAAGAACCGCTCAAGCCAGGGGGGTTGAACGCTAGATCTTCAGGACATTCTAGTGCTGCTTTCGACGGCTACTGCATCTGGTAGTTTTGGCTATGGCTTTGGGGTAGCTCTTGATCTTGTACCTTGTCGCTGTGTTCATATCGGACCTTCAACGCCGCGCGATCAAGGCCGTGACAGTCATCAGGCTGTATATTGGAACCCCACTTCCCACAGACAAAGCGAACGCAGGCACATACACGAGATGTTACCGTACGCGGGTACCTGCCTCAACCGGTGTCGGACTAACGTAGATAACAAACGAAACCGTACACGGAGTCTTACCCATAACCCTTTCTATTGTATATCCAGGTATTACCCAGTTATGCATGGAGAATAACGCCAGACCTTAGTCAGGAGGCTGGTCGAAGTTTCGAAGGAAGTAGAAGGTATTGATCCTTCTGAGACAAGGACGCCGTAGAAAGGCCTATGCAGCAAGGCTTTGTTTATCTGCAAATCCTGCGAGACAACGCGTTATCTCAACACCAGGCTTTTACTGTCACTGAATATCTTGTTGGGAGGAGCGGCGAATAAACGGAACTCAGCTCTTCACAACGAGAACGACAGGTTCTTGGAAAAGGCCCTTGTCCTCCGTACCTAGGCAATCCCCGAGCTTTCGATTGGCGAAAGGAACGGCGGCAGATTAGATCGCCGACTAGGGCCGTGGTCATTCCGAGATCCATTCGACCTGTTCGCAGTTCTTCCAGCCTCCGCATTACGAATGCAGCTTCATTTTCAGCAGGTCCAAGATAACGCTCCAGTTCAGCGCTTGTGCGACGTGAATGTCGTGCGATATTGTGAGGCGCACGCTGCAAAAAGCCGTCGCATGGCCGCACAACCACAACACAGCTTGCAGCACCCAAGAAATCTTTTTCGTTCCTGGTCCCGCAATATATCATTACCCGCCAGTTCCCAATTCCATATCCGCGCCTTTGGTGGCGCTAAGCCTTTGCCAATTCAGCTCAGGATGTGCAATCTCCAGATACAGCCGAAGGAACCGACCTGTCGTATCTTAGTCCTGACGCTATGATTCGCTCGTGGCGTATATGCATTTCTCTGATTGAACCGCTGATGTCGTCCGCTGCGGGTTTACCATTTCGGCGTCTGCGTCAAGAGCAGGGTAGTTTGTGAATTTGTGACGGCATCAAGCTTGGTTGACGCCCGTGCGGAGCGCATGTCTGGGTGGGTTGTACGGGATATATGAATGTTTGCAAGGTAGGTTCCCGGAGCTGAAACGTTGCGTGCCATCTTACACGCGTCGGGGTCAGAATTGCGGTGATCGTGTGTCGCATTGTTCGTGGGTCTGGAGATGCGACATTGAATCCTGTGCGTTCGACACTGGCACTCATTCTTTTGCCCCTTCGTCAGTAGTCACAGTGTCACTCATCATGTTCCGTTTATCGAGATCTTGGAAGGACAAAAGAGAAAAGCATTCGGTCGATGTGTAAGTTTGATTAATCAATCCGTTTGGGCATGCTATAGACGTTTCCACGAGTCAAGGTCGTTCATGACCGCCACGATTCACTGGGCCTTTTCAGGGTTCCGTTTCAGACGTTGCGAGCGGATCTATACTTGCTGTGCCTTCAAGTTACATCACTGACCGTCTTTAGATGTGAGCCGTCTCGACCGAGATCCCTCAATGAGTCGATCGACCGAACCTCCACGATGTCCAGAACAGTAGCAGTCCCAAAGGCGGCTGTACGTCCAGAAACGCCTTCCTCTGGCATCGAAGACCCGATCTGGAGTACACATAAAGATCTTGCATATGATGCCTGGGCTGTGCCGCGCCTGACCAAAACACCATGGGAGCTCGAACGGGCTAGAAGCAACTCAACACGAAGACCCTCAAGGCCGGTGTATACACTGCCGGCGCATATGTTCAAAAATCTCCCCAAAGAAGTGTACGACTGCATTGTTGCGCAATTGGAGCACATCTATCAGGAGCGCGACCAAGCTTGTTCATCATGTTATCTGCGAGACCTTCACAGCCTTTCATTGACGAGCCGTGCATGGAACAAAGCTGCAAGCGCAACCATGTACCGTAAAGTTGTAGTCCTTGCTAACGAAGAGCATGGAGGGCTTCCGAAGCTCAAGACAAAAGGCACCAGTAGACTAAAACTGTTACGGAGGACACTTCGCGAGAACTCTAGGTTATCTCAACGTGTACTGGAGCTTCACATGTCTGACTTTCAGTCACTCTACCAGAATGCAACCATTGAGCGAGAAGAGATTGCCAATCTTGTCGCTTCATTGGTCATGGCCTGTCCGCGCTTGCAACGTCTAGTTGGATTCCACGTCCCGTTTTCGCAGTCATTCGATCGGTTATCGTATGCGCTATCGACAAGATCAAATCTCAGGGAGCGTGTGTGGATGTTGGCAGATTCAGATGGAGACGCTGGGGCAGACGACGACGAAGAACTAGACCAGTACATCGCCGAATGCGACCCAACCGAACGATTCCTTGATCTCAGCTCCAAGTATCCCCTCCTATCTACACTAGTCTTGCACCAAGAGCAGGGACAGTCTTCCACACACCTCAATTTTCGAGCTATTGTCGGAACTTTCAGGAATTCTCCGCAATTGCGCTACCTTGCGGTATCTGGACTCGCGGCGAAGTCTTTCACCAACATGACTTTGAATGCTATACCAGCAAACCTACAGTCACTGCGCCTTGAGAACCTCACTGGTATCACGGAGAAGGGCATCCAGCGCCTTGCTATTTCACAGCAGGCAGTTTCGATTCGAAAACTGATGCTCATAGACTTGGAAATTGGAAGCATCCTTACGATAGCCGACATCCTCTCTCCTCACCTTGCCAGCTTGGCAGAATTTTTGCTCGTGCAGACCAGAGCGCCCACATTATCGAGGCGAAGCTCCGAACCTGTGTTCTGTTCGCCATCACTTCGATACATTCACTGGGAACTGCGTTCTGAAGCTTCTCCGCTGCCCCCGTTCATTTCGCCTTCGTCCGTGGAACTTCCCGAATCACAGCCATTTCCTTTTACGAATCTTGAACCGGTTTGTTGCCTCGCTACATCCCTGCTTGCAGCAAGTATCCAGATCGACGCCTTCCCGGCGCTCCGTCGCATTCGCATACCTCATGACCCCCAAGGCGTAGTGCAGTCACTCTGTAAACCTCTTGCATCAGCGCTTCTTCCGTCCGACACGTCCAAGTTTGCATCTGCTTCGCGCATCTCTACTTCGGATGGATTTTCCATCAGGCTAGACGAGCCTGCTGTTGTTTCATCTAGGACCCACCACTTGTCTACCTACAAGGTGACTTCAGCATCGCGTGTCGATTCCGTGGTGGGCTCTCTAGCTTTTGAACCGAGTGATGCGGATGTCTCCCTCACGCCAATGCGGTCGCGTCTTGCAGCACAGTCGCGTATCCTTGCTGCTAGAAAGAATGCTGCCATGACTATCCGCGTGTTTGACCCCGATGGGGAAGTTAGAGCGAACAAGGTCATTGGAGGTCATGTCGGCCGTCTAGACAGTAAGATTACGTATGACCTGGTGGCTGATACTGAAACGGCGGGCCAAAGTGGATGGATCACAGGAATGAGTGACCTTGTCGGTGATTCTGAGGACGAGGGTGCGCACATGTTTGAGCGTCGAGTGAATTGTGGACACCTTGTTAGTAGAGGAGGAAGAAAGGTGGTGGGGGTCGAGCAACTCTTCTAAGATGCACTGTCCTTCTGGTGGATTGTTTCCTTCGCTCTCGGCCGTTCACAAGTGTGCTGCATGGCTCCATCTGCCAGCTTCCTTTGTAACATAGTAGGATACCCATTTGTTTGGTCCAGCACGGGGTAATGTCTAATGTAGAACTAACTTGCGTATTCCGCGGGCACCGCGTACGACCTCCAAACGCTATGCCCAATGCATCGTGATCAACTATTGGTATCAATTGAAACACATGTGTAAGACAAGGATCTCGGGAATGATGGCCGGAGTGTGCTTGATGACAAATGTGGGCCGAATCAACATGGAGGTGCAGAGGAGCACCTAGATTGACTTTCAGCCAATCGGATCATACCCGCCCTTGCGCGAATAGTTTGTTCCTGATATTCCATGGTGGAGTTCCCAGACACACGGCTGGTGATTTGCACCTGGCATTGTGAGCTGAGATGTGATCTGCGCTCGTTAGCTGTAGCACGCATATGAGTTATCCGAGTCATGTTGACATTTCCGTTGTTACCGAATTTTTCCATCGAATTGTCCATCGGTACATGCACCGGGTGGCACGATAGGTAGGTGTGTTTTTAAGCAATGCCGCTTCCTGCGTGGCGGCATACGCGTCAGCTCCAATAGGCATATTTTACGACCCTACATTTGATTCATGCTCAGTGCATGGGCGTCGCATGCTCATTGGTAGGGGAAGTATTGCAAGTCTGGGTGTGGCTCACGCGTTGAACATCCTGTCAGGTACGCTAGTCCAGGTGGAGAGACATGCATCGGAATACGCAAAACGTTTACACCCTCTCTCGGGGCAGGGTTTCCTAGGTATTCCTGTGCGGAGTAGGTGGATTCTCGTTGATGGACAGGTATGTCGGTATACGCGGCCTTTGCTTGGTAACTTGCTTGAGACAAACGTGCAGAAATACCTGCTTCGTCTCCGTGGCAGGATGAAACATTGTCCACAAAACCTCCCAAGCCTATCCAGGAGATTCTTCATCCCGAAAGAATGGTCTGTCGAAGCTAGAGCATAGTGGGATGATGGCTGCACAGCCATGATACAGAAGCGGGAAGATACTTGGCTAGGCCATTACAGCTTCCGCGGAGAGAAAGTGTCACAAAAGGCCAGAGCTGCCGCTCCCTGACCGCTGCATCAACTCTACTCTGCTCTGTTCCGCTCAGGCCACAACACCTCAAAAGCCCTTACCGACTTCAGGATCGATATCTTTCGAACGCCTACTAGAAAGATCTGCCTGCCGTGAGTGGGTCGCTTTACTACGGCAGAAGCCGTGTGCCCCACTCGTGCCCTCTCAATTACCAAGATCAGTAAGGTGCAAAGCCCCAACCCGGACATATAATTCTCGGGTATAGAGCCCAGTCACCGTTGTGGATGTATACACTGATTTTTCTAAAGATATCTCCGCAACCGAGATGGATGCGCTATAGCTGTGGGCACGCGTGATGATCGAACCACAATCCCCCACCATTCGAGTAGTCTCTCGATCATGATCGCCGTTAACCGTGGTAAAGTTCTTAGCGGGATCGCCTGTGTACCGTAAGAAAGAGTCAAAATGTTCCACCGATCGTCACCCTGGTGCGATTCTTCCGTCCTGGCCTTGGCATCACATTCACCAAAGTGGATACTGCAGAGCCACAAGAGCCACACGGCTGGACGCCGGGAGTGGAGTTCGGCGCTAGATGGTTTCCGCGGACTCGAACGATTAGTATATGAAAGGCCTGGAGCTGCTACGCTCTGTATGAAGACTTCTAGGCAATCCTGCGTTTGTTCTTTGTATTTGGGTATGTTACATTTTCTTTCTGTTATTCCTTTGGCGTCTCTAATTACTCAATGCAGACCTTACTCCAAGACACTTCCTCATGGTACATGATTACCCAAAAACGGATGCTATGGACAGTAGCCCTGAAAGATGACCAACGCCTCAAGATATGTTAACCATCTGCCGATTGTGACCATGAGACGCGAAAAAAAGGTCTCGTCGAATGCCCTACTCTGAACCAAACGCCAAAATCGTAACCTGAACGGAACCGGAAGGCTACAACGACATTATACTACCGGCTTCACTGGAATGTGTCCCTCCAGTTGCGGCATAATCTCGAGAACTTTAGGGTCTACAGTCCAGTTGTTTAGGTCGGCGATGGTGCTCTCAAAAAGCGGCGTCATACGGGTATGCCCTGATTCAATATCCCAGTAATGGCACGCGTCATCCGCGTATGGCCACGTGACACCGATCAGACCCACGAGGTGTGCGACGGAATATTCTTGAGGATGCTGATACAGTAGCTGGCGTACCTGAGGCCTATGGATTGGTTAACACAACGCCAACATCAGGGAAAGAGCACGGGAACGTACCAGGGAACTAAGTCAATAAGCAGATCATATGGTGATGTCTCCTGTTTTCCTACTGTTGGCATCAACCATTCCGGACTGGCGTTCATGTTCTCAACACTGGGCCAAATGAGATACTGCAGAAGTATTAACACCGACTCAACGCCATACGAAACGCTAAACTTACCCGCATCAATTTGGTCAAAAGCCATGTAGACGCAAGTCTGACTGGAAGAGGGGTCGCAGGAAGCAGCTTGTTTACTGTTCTTGAACACCATGTCGACACTGGCTGCGCATCCTGCGGATCCATGAAGCCCAGCAGAAGAGTATCAACATCGATCTCCGACCTTCCAAAGATTTCTGCCTCGCTCCACCCATTAGCGAGTAGGTCTCGTTTCGTCCTTCGATAAAACGCGCAATCGAAACCAAACTTATTCAGGGCATTCGCGGCAGCCTCGAGGCTTAGTGGGGATGCATTCGCGGTCACAGTCGCGTCTACTGGATTGTCGTGGGAATATGCCATCGAGGACTGGCTTTGTTCTCTGCTTCGGAAACTTGTCAGCCATCTCTTCCGGCCTTGTTCGAAAACAAACGTACCTCTCTCCTCGGGAAGAACCGCCGTACGATGAGGCCGCCAAAGGATGTGTGTGGCCAGGAAACGGCTCGCTGCTGCTTGAAGTTCCAAATGAATCGGCATCTGGAAGTGCTGGAGTTGGACCCAGGGATTCCTGTTCTTCAGTCAGCAACAGCTCAACAGTTGTTGAGAAGAAACCCACCGAAAGCGCTTTCTTGACCTCCTCAGCTGAATGATGTGCAAAACCATTCTTCTCAAGCTCGGACGCCCAATTTGTTGCCAATGCACGATCCGGTGCCATTGCCAGCAGCGACACGACGGACTTCATATCATCCAGCTCCTTGGCTAATCGTCTGACATGGGCCCGCAATTGAGTCGTTGTTTTCCCATCTTCTGCCACATCGTAGATGCATGTGAGGTTCTTGGATTGACAGGTGTTGCACTTGGGCCTCACACCATCGCACTAAACAAATGTCAGCGTACTCAAGTCAAGTCTACAGAGTATATGCGCACCTTGGACTTGCGTTTCCTGCAGCTTTCACATGCTATGGATGTGATCTTCCCGCGAGGAGTTCGCAACGCATACGTGCCGGCGATGGGAGACTGATGCTGCCCTCGAGCGTTGGCAAGGGCGCCCCCAAGTCCTTGCTTGGGTGCCAGCGGGGCTTTGTGGTTTGCAGCGGCGGACGCTGCCAATGGGCGAATCACAAGATTCGTTTGGTTGGTATCGAGGTGGAGGGGCACTTGGCTTTCGTCCCACTCGGAGGGCTCCTGGCTGATGAATTGTTAGCGACATTCAAATCGGCCGTCGAAAGTTGCAACGTTAGATGTTAATGCTTCCTAACGGTAGCGCATCTGGCTTGCGCATGTTGTTGCGTAAAACCCGCATCGATATGTGCGCCCTTGATGGTGGTTTGGACCCCGCGCCAGCAGCCCATATCCAGCAACCCGAAACCAGTGCCGAAGGAGAGACCCTTGGGAGGGTAGTAATGCACGAGTCATCCTGACGCCGTAACGGGCAGGTCCAGCAAATTATCGTCATGATAATCAGGAGACTCTAAACGGAGGACATATTTTCCGTCGCCAGTAGAACTTGCCGGCGCACAGCCACGGGCGGACGTAAGACCAATCGCAGATCTTTTCCTGGAAAATCGACTTCTTGAGCGGACTCTCACGATTCCCGGATATTTCTTGGCACCTCCGGATCGCGCCGGTACTTTCGAAACAAGCCGTGTTTGTGGTAGACGATGTGGATTGTAATCGTCGTCGCTCGTCGTGCTGGAAGGCTATCCACCACGCTCCGGATACTGGTTCGGTGATCTGAGGTCTCGTGACAGGGTGCGAGACGGGCGAAGGATGGGTCCAGTCCGGTTCAGAAGGGGTCGATTGCTGTCGTGTGTATGCTGGTGGGGACAGCCTGCTGCGACTGACATACTTACATTTGAATTTCCTGAGCTTGTCCTACGGTCTCCGAGGCACGACGCATCAAGCGAGGGTTTGCGCTACCTTGCGGAAGTCCTTCTAGGGAGTCAGGCAAGCTACCACTGCCATACCAGTAGTTCAATCCTGTCGTGTATATTAGCGGAGGATCAAGAGCTGGACACAGTGCAGACGTACCCGGAGACGAATTCGATGATTGTGCCGGCATGAATGCGAGCATATCTCAGGGTGGAGTTAACAACAAAAGGACCTATGTCGGAGTAGGGTGGTGGAAGGAAGGATTTGCTTCTGCAAAATTCACATGGACGATCCGCAATGCATATCGGGCATTAACTTTGTATATCCTCTGCTAGAGCACTGAGCCTGAGGTTCATTAGTGCCCGGCGAATTCCTCTGCGGAACTGCTGACACGCACAGAGAACTGGAACGAAGTTTCAAAAGCGTCCCCCTTCTAACCACCAGCTTTCGGATGCAGCTGGATCTAGTGGTTTAGCGCACCACGCAGCAAAGACCGCGGGGAAATCGGGTTAGCGGACGGCACTGTTAGACTAGGCTAGAACGGCCGCTCTTAGGAGATGCTTGCAAAGGCATGCGAAACCGAACGCGGATATGCCACCCTAGGATCCTATGTCATTGAGTTTTTATCTCGTACGAGTCGCAAGCTTGAGATAGATTTGCGCTGCGCAAGTCACCTCCAATGCGCCATACGCACCATCAAGGTTGTTATGTGGAATCGGACCCTTTTTTTGTTGTAAACATAGGTACGGTTAGATCACGCCTTGTCGATCATCACTTTGCAAGCTCACTGGTGCAGTGACGTGCGGCAGATCGCCTCAAATCAACTTTCAACGAAGTTCCAGGCCTCCATGGCTTAGTATACGGTATGGTTCCAATCTAACACGAGCGCCAGGTGGTATTTCGTTAGGTACACGTAGAATGTATGCAACGCGCCGCCCTTGACCCAAGCCGGTGTTGTACCTAGGTAATATCAGTCGGACCGATAGCCACCAAAGCTTGCCGGCTGCGCTGTCGCGTTGAAGCGCCTGACCAGGATCCGCCTTGAGAAAAATACAATATGTTTAGACCATGGAGGATAGTCCTGTGTGACGTAGTTTTTGAGTTCACTAATGTCGGCTTCCTGCGAGACCCTCAGAACGCCCGGAGGTTAAGACCAACTTGGTCAAGTAGCTTCCACCAGGGTCGATAGTCAGGCAGCTGGGCAGGAACATTCTCCCGCACGGGCATTAGAGTGCAGAACGCCACCACCAAGCCACGCCATGCGCATAGCAGAGGAAATCATGTTCACATGCCTTTCTTCTCCTCTCGAAATCGGATGGGATACCTCCGTGCAGCGAGGCTGCTAAGTGAGTTGGCGAGTATGATGCCTCTTCCGCTGCGCCTCGCCCTTGGCGTACACATAAGAAAACAGCATCCGATACCTTCTTTCATCGAGGCCAGCAACTCAAATTCACCATTCAAATAGACCATAGCCAGACTACACGGAGATATGGCGTCGTGGCTGAAACTTTCGACCCCATTTTCCTTGTCAACCCATACGGGACGCCGTTTACTAGATGGGATCGCAGTGGTGCCCTTTTGTCAAACTTATTCTTGACCATTTTCAAATGTCATCAAGCTTTTATTTCCAGTTGGCTCAAACTTGGCTTAACACGGCATTTCTACCCTAGGACGGAGCACGAGGCTTTTCGTCTAGCTCCTGGACAGGATGACAAGTACGGGGAAGACCTCACCAACGCCTCTCTAGGTACATTGCGCCAACCATGTCCGATTTATAGTCCGATCGCATCCATGATCCAACGCCAACTCGCCGAGCAATCGACCGTACTGGGTGCACCCACGAGCTACACATCTCGGAGAGCAGAAACTCTGATTATTCCTACAGTTGTAATGTGCTCACAAAGGCAAAGGATCCTAGAAGTATATGTCTTCTCTGAAGCTCACAGTGTTTCTGAACTGGGCAGCCTGTATGCTTGTGCCAGATTCTTCTCTCAGTGTTGATCGTTCTCAAACGCTATTTTCTGCTTGGGCAGCACCTTTGTACTTTACTGTAAAAGGAAATCGGGCGCGCCTTCCACGTTTGATTAGTAAACTGGCGGCGCAAACTATTACACCGAGGCTTGCACTTTGAAAATCGTCTGTAACCTTGGGCTATGAGGACGCGAGCAGCCACTCGGAGATTGTAGAGTTTACGGCTACTTACGGACCTGCGCTAGTTCTCGCGGCCTCGACGTCTCAGACTACTAAGACCGTCCTATACTGTTACCCGTTTGCCCATCGAAGCGCCATCAGACCCTGGCCGAAGATCACAATTTGATAATGCTGCAATGTATCTGGGACCTAGAACACAGGGTCTAGATTGAACAACTGTCTCACCTCTATGCTTCCAAGTCTTGGAGGTTTCCCGCTTGCTTCCGCTGTTGACGAGGAGGCTTGGAGCCGGACAATTGTCTTGGCATTGATGGGAGACCACGAGGTCAGGACAGGCTTCATGGCCAGGTGCGTCGTGGCTTTCCCCGGAATCGCCGGTATTGGCCGATGGATGACGTTTAGCATTGAAGATTGATTCGTCAACTTGCAACAGATGGCTGCGTATACATCGTAAAACTGAAAGGCTTGGTTTGCAAGCGTCGAAGAGGCGTAGAAGACAGACATGCGGATGATATAGATCGAGGTCCAGGCCTGACTTCTTCTTAGTTCCCTGCTGTCGGTTTTCCATCTTGTCCCAGTGGTCTGGCACACGCTACATCAGGGTCTCTACCGTTTCGAGTTCCCAGGACGTCAGCGGCTGTGGAAGTTTATCCGGCTATTGCGATTGGTCAGAATCTGCATAAACTTAGCCGCAGGGTCATTCAACACCGAAGATCTTCGGTGACAGACGTAAGTAGTGGGCACAATGAAGTCTTTAGAAACGTGGCTAACAAACTATTAGAAGAAGTAGGCCTCGGATCATGAGCTCATTCGACACATTCGTTCCGTCTAACATGGTGAGTCGGCTAGGTTCGACACCATCTCCTGATGGCTCAATTGTGCCAGTCTCTGATCCATGCTTCGCTCTGATGTAGCGCGAAGTCTGTCTCACCCGCCCGCCTTCCCCTTTACATTGCGGCATACACTGTCGAACATTCAAGCGTACTCCCTAGCTTTGGAGGCCGAGTGTCTGACGTGGTTTCCACAACCTCCGAGTGTACGGTCCGTGTTTTGTTGGACAATACTCCGACCTCGCAAGGTGCTCATCGGGTACAGATCCTATCTATCGTTCACCGCTGCAAAATGTTGCGCACCGTGCTTTCGATACGGATACCAATATGCTCAAGTTGTGGAATTGCCTCGTATTCATGATCAATCGCTTAGGCGGTTGTGTGGCAAGGGTGACATGTGTCCGTACTGTTGATGGTGATCATGCTTAAAGTATTTCCGCGGACACCCGAAGATTGAAGACTCACCCACCATACCTGGGTATACTGTGTTACTGGGCGACAACTAGCATGCTACTGTTACATAGATCGGCGCTCGCGAATCTTAGATCTTCGGGCGCGGAAACCTTGGGAGGCTAGACGAACGGAGGCGCAAACCACGGAGTGCTTGGCCCCATTGCATAGAGCCAAAGAGCCCCAGCGAGCATTCATGCGAGAATGAGTATACTTTCGGCGGGATGCAGCCGGTGCACTTTGTTCTTGGCCTTCAATTGATCTCGGGCCGTGATACCAACGGCGACACGCGACAACTCGTTCTCTTGACATGTGCTGCAAAAGTGTCATGAACCGCTATTGTGGGTCTCGGTACGATTCATAAGAATCATGCCATAATAGCTCCTACCTTTCGCACTACCGATTCAACACCCGCACAATTTCTGACGCATGTCGGGACTACACAACGAGTTGAAATGGATCTAGCCTTTCGATTACGTCAACTAGAGCAGTGTCCGATCGAAACAACTCCCTGGCTCCAGCTTCTATGAAGTCACTTGTCCAAGCAGATTTCAATATCTATGCTCCAGCTGGCCAGTTTATGTACAATGCAGCAAACGGATGTTGGTAAAGTCGAGTTCGTTAGGCAATATCTAAACAAGTCAAAAGACTTGACCACTCTACCTTGATGATGCTCAGGACATATCAGCGCTGGTTTAGAAAAGTCTTTGAGGTTTTGGTAATGAACATCAACAGGTTTTGGGTGCAGTTAGGTACCTATGTACCCGTAGAGCCACGTGATGTCGTCCACGTGATGGCTTAGGTAATGCCAAAAGCTCTGACTTCATTTGCACTTTCCCCGCTGTATCGCGAAGCCAATCGCGACGAGACCACGACGAATTCATCATTCACCGGCGCGTTCCTGCTCACCATCCCAGTGCGGTCGCACTTGTCTCTCCTTCTCTGCTACACAGTCAGTGATAGAGACACTCACTCTTGTCATCAACAAGAAGCAAGCTGACGCCCAGGATTCATTCTCTGAAGCAAGATCGCGTCGCACAGCATCACAGCAAGAGCCAATATGGCAGTGTCTCGTTCAAGCTCTGCTTCAGAGAGCGAGGTTCCGAACACTCGACACAAGGCAAACACAGTCAATTCGCGCAACGAACCTGCGATTAACGGCTCAGACAGGTCCTTTGGACTGGATGGTGCTTATGATAACTACCGCGCCTTGAGTCGCTCTCCTTCGCCATACCGCCGCAAGCGTACGCCATCACGATCTCCGTCACCTTATCGCAGAAGCCGCGCCGTCGACCGATCGCCATCGCCCTACCGACGAAGCCGAGCCGAGCCAGCTGAGAATGATTCAAGGGGCTACAAGCGCAAGGCTTCTCCGCCACGCGGTCGCCCTGACAAGCGATACCATCCAGACAGAAGCAGACATGGTGACCCTCGACGGGCTCCAGGACCTTACCAGGGAAATTTTGTGAAGGGACAGAAGGATGTACCAGACCGAGCGCATGCGAAGCCCATATCATATGCTGAAGTCGAGAATCCGAACCCGGTTCCAGACTTCAGAGAGCCTCTACCTACCGACAAGCGACCCCAGAACTCGCGTTACAGTGACCAACAGCGGGAGAAGTCTCGCCATTCGCAGCAACAGAAGCAACAGACAACGTCAGAAGGCTCGAAGACCCAAGCAAAACAGACAAGCGTGACAGAAGATGTTGAAATGTAAGCGGTCCCGCTGCTAACCAATTCTTCAACAAAGCTGACCTTGCAACAGGACTTCCGTTGACGATACGACTGATTACACCCCAGCTCCCGTTGAAGAGAAAGTACCTACTCAAGAATCGCGCGAAGAGAAACGTCGTCGTTGGGCTGCTATCCGTGCTGCTGCTGAGCAACATAAGCCGAAGGACAGCCTTCTTCAACAGGCTGTTCTTACAAACGCGTCAGAAGCGACAACGCCCAACGTTGCCTCTCCAGCAGCCTACGCCGACAGTCCCATCTCACCGTTTGCATCACCCCGCAACGGCGACCTCGATTCCGTACCCGCTTCACCAGACGTTATGATAGTCGACAAGCAGAGTGGATTCAGCGAGGGTAACAGTCCTGCAGCAGCGAGTCCATCTGCGGCAGATTACGACCCGCTACAAGACATGTTGGACGACCGTGATCGAGCAGCCAAGAAGAACCAGAACTCAGAGTTGTCCTCGGATGCGTACCGCGAGACCGACCCGAAAGTTCTCTCTACACTTCCAGCTGAAAAAGTTGTACCTGTCAAGAAACAAAAGAAGGAATTCGACATGTTCGCCTCTGATGATGAAGACGAGGAAGAAGATCTTGGCCCTGGCGAGGCTGTCGCTGCTAAAGGCACTGTACTTGACGAAAAGTTGCTCGACAATTGGGACGACCCCGAAGGATACTACAAGCTGATCAGCAACGAGCTGGTCGACGGTGGACGTTATCGTATGATCAAAGGCCTTGGTCGGGGTGTTTTCGCCAATGTCGCACAAGCTGAGGAGGTCAAGACTGAGAACGGAGATTCAAACCCAAGGATAGTTGCTATCAAGATGATCCGCAGGAATGACTTGATGAGGAGGGCCAGTCAGAAGGAGATGGACTTCTTGCGCAAAGTCAACGAGGCAGATCCACACGACAAGCGTCACATCATCCGCTTATTGGGTTCGTTTGACCACAAGGGCCATTTGTGTATTGTGTTCGAACACATGTCGAAGAACTTGCGAGATTTGCTGAAGGAAGAAACCAACGGCCATGGTCTGACGCTTCCAGCTGTGCGTATCTATGCGCGTCAGATGTTTCTCGGTCTCCAGCACTTGCAGGATTGTCAGGTCATCCACCTTGATTTGAAGCCAGACAACGTCCTAGTGTCTGCTGATAAGAAAACCATCAAGCTCGCCGATTTTGGTACCGCTGTCGATAAACGAGACGTTATCGAGCGCACCGAGTACCTCGTCAGTCGGTTCTACCGCGCGCCTGAGATTATCCTTGGTATGGAAGTTGGTCACCCCGTCGACATGTGGGCTGTGGGTTGCACTGTCTATGAGCTATGGACCGGTAAAATCCTCTTCACTGGTCGATCCAACAACCAGATGATCAAGTCTTTCATGGACTGTCTGGGATGGCCGAGCGAGAAGTTGCTCAAGAAGGGTCTCGTCAATAACATTCTTGACAATTTCGAGCTGGGACCACCGCTCAAGTTCATCAGTCGCGAGGTTGATCAGTATAACAAGGTAAATCCTTTTGTCTCTCCGAGAGGCATTGCTAACGTCTCACAGCTCTCTGTTCGCAAGATTGAACAGCAAAAGAAGGTCAACCGCGATATGAAGACGCGAGTCCACGAGGCTGCCCGAAACATCTCTAGTGGAGGACCAACCATAGGTGAGCTGAACGATCTAGCGGATCTGTTGAGCGCCAGCCTACACATGAACGTCGAGAAGCGCATATCGCCAAAGGAAGCTCTTGCGCACAAATTCTTCGCCAGTAAGAACCCCGCGCCCAAGACAGCCACAGCTACAAAGTCTACTGTTGTGAAGCCACCCATGATGAAGCGTGGTACCCCAGTTGGTACCCCTGGTGTTCGTCGGTAAGCCTTGCGAAATGGATTTCAGCGTTGCAGTTTTATAGATTTTCGGCGTTGCTCTGCTTGCTTGCTTTCAGCGTGAAAGATGGGTCGTCTTCGACAAAGGCCCATAGGGTAATGCCCTGGGATACGGAGTATGGGCAAATAACACAGGGTCTTTCTAGGCTATCATGGGAATGGTCTCCTTAATCGAACATGACGGCTGCGGAGGGTAAGAGCAAGGGCAATTGGTTTACGAAGTGAGTGGATGCATTTGCTCTGCCGCGAGATTGGGCGCTACTACGTTCGATCCTCACGGCGCGACTCATATACAGCGTTTGACCATGCTTCCTTTCCTGGCTACCAGGACGACGACGACTACTACTTAAGTGGATGGGCCAAAATCTCGGATCGGAAAGTAAGCGCTGCTGTATACATGGTTTGTGGATGCGCTCTCTCTATCAACTCAGCTGTGGATGTACTTGCGACAAGGCTCTATCGAGCCGTGCGGCATCTTCAGCGAAGGAAAGACGATGAGGTGGACCGTCAAATCACATGTATAATACTGGGCTTCAGATGTCTTGAGACACAATCAACACGTGGTACGTGACAGAATAACCAATATGCTGCACAATGATATTATACTTCAGGCGTCAATCTCTCCCCTCAAGAATGCTTTGACTCTATCACCCCAGATGACTTGACGTTTGTAGACTGTGATACCAGGTACACTACCCAAGCTCAAGCCGTCAATAGCTTCCGCAAGCACCTCTCCACTTCCTTCATCTCTCAATTCCCGAATAGGATAGATGTACGTCTACACTCTCGTCAGTCGAGTTACACGTTACAGGGAAACTCGGCCAGAAAGTCTGCAAAAGCAAGCCAAACGTACCTTGAAAGCGAATACCAGAGCCCCAGTCTTTGACAAACGATGCAACGTCTGCCGCTCACACCTCAGCACCGTCTTGTCCAAATCAACCTCCTTTTCATCCTCCGCCTTGTGCTTTCGCTCCAACTCCTCCTCGCTCATGTGATTTCCCTCTAGGCAAAACAGTTCCCCATTCGTGCTGATGCTCCAGTTACTCCGCTTGACAATCTTGCCCACGGGGAGATTGGCAAAGAAGCGATCCATGCTCTTTTCCAACTTGGCCGCGTAGCCGGGGACGGGAGCGTGGATTGCAGCGAGGAGTTGGTTGAGTTTGGAGCGTGTGTTGAAGCCGCTTGGGAAACAGTTTACGAAAGCAGTTAGGAGGTATTTGGTTTGAATTGTTGTAGTAGTAGTGGGAGAGGGAGTCAGCAGTAGGAATTCCGTGTCGATGTTTGTACCCAGGATCTCTAGTGCTTCTTCTCCGTCGGTCATGTGTAGTGGGAGGAGGGCGTCTGTGACGTGGTTTCGCAAATGTGTTCCTGGTTTTGGAATGCTGTATACGCTTGGGAAGCGACGCGGGAGGTATGTTCCCATGAGCCATGCGTAGAGTTCTTGAACTGCGGGGACGGCTTCCGGGTTGCATGCGATGATCTCGTGTCGTTCCTTGCCGATAAGTTCAGTTCGAACTTGTACGCGTGAACGGTATGTGTTGTCCATTGCTAGGAGGTCGTTCATGGTAGTGTTCTCAAGTGCTGGTGCAGTATCTTCGTTAGTGCGTGTTCCAGTTTCTAAAGCCACAATGGAGACACTACCCATAGTCATGTGAAACTTTGGCTTGAAAGGGCGGAGCTTGCGGGGTGGTTCTGTGTCGAGATTGAAGTTTAGGAGGGGTGTAATGGCGTGGTCTGCGCCTTCTGAATGTACAGGCTTAAGTTTCTTGTTACTTAGTGACGAGCTCGGCGCCCACGGAGGTTGCTGGATTGAGGTTTGCGTCAGTGTCTTCGTGGGAAGATGATTGCTTGTTAGGGAAGTCGTACACTGATAGCTTTTCGTAGTCCGCCTCGTTGGAAGAACGCCAGGCCGATTACTCCTATCAGTAGGAGCACCCATGCTGGCAGCTTATCAATGAGACTGAGTTGATCCATGGTAGTAGTTGACGCCCATCCAAGACGTCTCAGGCAGACTGTGTTAGATATGTTCAATGTCCAAAGCGCATGCCAAGCACATAGGGCGTCGAACTAGCAAGCCGTCGTTATGTCATTGAGGAGATAGACGTATGGAATGATAAACGCTACAAACGCGATGACCCGTCAGTCATCTTGAAGCAAGTGGGATTTAATTGCCTATCAGAGCTAACCCCGCATTGGAGCGGTTACGCTAAGATGTCGTACTAGGAACGGGGCATATCACAGTTATGCAATCGTCAATGTCTACTCAAGGCTATATCAAACACTAGGTGTCAATACGAATAATTAATTGTGGAAGCTACAGGAACCTAGACACGTTTAACACCATGTTAGAGGTGCATTGGAGCCCGAGCAAGTTCCTTGGTCTTTAGTTCCTTGGTCTTTATTTGAAAGGCCCTTCGTGCAATTCCCTGCACATGCGCTTCCTTTGACGCAGGTTTATAGTGGGTATCGACCTTGCGGTCTTGTCAGATCCTACACCTGTTGCCGAAGCATGCATGGCGATTACATATCCTTCCTATATCCTCATTCAAGCAGCGTCTGTATCCGTCAAGTCTTGCTAACTGCTCTCCTTCTCCGGTCTAAGCCTTGGTGTCTTCAGCCTCTGGATGACCCACAGGCACCAACTTGCCCACAACGAGATACTTTTCCTCGAATCTTTCCTCCCATCCCCTCAATGCGTCCATCTGCTCGGCATCCAAACCCTCAAGAGTGTCCAATGGTCCGTCCAAGTCCTTGGTCAACATGTCCTCATCAAAACTACCACAAGCCAGGCCTCTGGACGCATCCCGGCCGGCAAAGTTTGCGTAGGGGCCACCGGGACCATAGAAGTTGCGACCGGATGTGACGTCAAATACGCGACCACGGACTGCAAGGTATACTGGCATGTTGTTCAAGCCATTGTAGGGGAAAAGTGAGGGCGGGGTGAAGGTGCGGAAGACGGTTGGTGGAGGGGCGCGCGGGAGGGTTTGCGGGGCGGCTGGTTTGAGGCGAAGATAGACGAGAAGGGCGAAGAGAGAGAGGAGAATTAGGTTTATTGGGGTAAAGACGGAGGCGCTGGAGGTTGTAAGCCAAGCGTTTGGTAAATGGTGGGCTTTGTTGCTTACGCGTGGGTTGCCGTTGGCTCCGGGAGAGGTGACGGGAGTGCTGTCGCTGTTAGTTTGACGCTATTCAAGTGGACAATGTAGAACTAACCAGCAGACATATCGACGAGTGGAATTGCAGACGTGCTAGAGAGGTGACAGGTGACGGTGCTGTCGTGATAGAAGATAAAGTGTGCAATGGCGCGGGGAGCTCAATTGACGTGACGGCCGATGATGCAACCCCGAATACTCAGCACTAAGCAACATATCCATGCCGGAAGACGACGGACTTCCGCCATGCTCGACTTGCAAGGAACGAATCAGGACATGCCGCCAGGACTACCGATCTGCGAGTCCATCGTATTCAGCCATGCTGGAATCGGATCCAAAGTGCCAGCTGTCGGTGAAAGGGGTACTGCACATGCCACATGGTACAACACAATGAAGACATGTTATCACAAAGGAGATGCACGTGAGCCACAGCCACGGGCTTGCGCAACGACTTCTTGCACTCCTTCACCGCAGAGGCGCCATTGTAATCTTAGATACTTTCGCTCCACCTCCACCTTCACTTCACAGTCGCAAGCACGCGCCCACCTGCGCGCAAACACGAGCATCGCGCTGCTCCACCCAGCCCGTCCCTGTGGCTCAGCCTCTGAAACAGGGCTCCTTCACCTCCTGAAACGCGCGACAGCGATTCATTTCCCCTGCTTTGGGACGCGCTGATTCGCCCACGCCGCACCTTGCACCTAAGGCCTGTCGTATCCAAACATTCGTCAGAGGGCAAGTCGCTGCTGTCGAACCGCTGTGTGAAGACAAAGACTTGCGGCGCCGGTGCGATATCGTGCCGCTGGCGCTTTGGTCGAGGCGCAGTTTGTACTTGTTTGCCGGGTGTGGTCCTCCCAGGTAGAGTGAGCTGACAATAATACAACGCAACCTCGACTTGATCGTCCTCCTTCATTTACCAAGATTACGCCCTCGCATCTGCGCGTGACGAATGATTCAGGCCCGGAAGCGATTACGTGCTGTTTCTTTGTTCAATCCGAGTGTCAACATCAACAATCAACAACATCTTCAGTACCCTCTCCTTACGCATAATCACTTCCGGTACGTACGCATATTCCTTATCTCATTACCACCTCTTTTGGAATTGCG
>JAESFQ010000152.1_pt1 | contig 24591 bp, 31 predicted proteins | sample 9269431 | NCBI WGS metagenome assembly JAESFQ01 (sample SAMN14502588, study PRJNA617103) | algae metagenome | isolation source: Plectolyngbya sp. WJT66-NPBG17 and co-occurring heterotrophs from well... | place: USA: Mojave Desert, Joshua Tree National Park, California | collected 2006-08-06 | reverse complement strand
TCCATGCGCAATGCGACAAGCTATCTACCAACTCTAACACCCACTGCAGGAACTGCATCCGTCCTTCGCCGCCTTCCCAACCTATCCCATCATCCTCCCGTTCAAGCACACCGACCAGGAAGTCATCAACTTTTACGCGCGTAGCAATGCAGAGCCCATCGAAGGTGTTCCCAAGTTCGACACCAAGCACGTCCTCGATGGCGAGCGCAAGATACAATTCTTCAAGCCGCTTCCTGTGACAAGCGAAGGACGCAAGTTTGAGATTAGGAGCAAGGTGCTAGGTGTATACGACAAGGGCAAGGCTACCGTTGTCGAGACGGAGAACCGTCTTGTTGATGCAGAGAGTGGAGAGACGTACAGTAGAGCTGTAGGCAGCGGCTTCTATGTTGGTCAGGGCGGTTGGGGTGGACCGAAGGGTATGTTTCTTTCTGAAGTCCTCACAGTGCTCATGAATTAGCAGAGTCATGTTTATGGCAGGACTGACACATCAACAGGACCGAAACAGCCCAACTATCCTCCTCCCTCACGCAACCCCGACCACACCCACGTCCACCAAACCACAATGGAAACGGCCCACCTCTACCGCCTAAACGGCGACTACAACCCCCTTCATGCCGACCCAGAGCCAGGCAAGAAAATGGGTTTCGGCGGCCCTATCATCCATGGTCTGTTCTCGTGGAACATGTCTGCACACGCCATCTTGAAAACATTCGGTAGCTCGAAGCCTGAGAACCTGAAGGAGTTCCAGGCGAGGTTCGCGGCACCGGTCAAGCCGGGAGACAAGCTGGTTACGGACATGTGGAGGACGGGTGATAGGGATGCGGATGGGTTTGAGGAGATAAGATTTATAGTCAAGGTTGAGGGGGGCAAGACGGTTCTTACAAATGGTCGCGCGCTTGTGAAGTGTGAAGGGCAGGGTAAGGCAAAGTTGTAGGCTGAGTTGTATGCACTAGGTTTGATTGAAGATGTTGGGTATATATGAAGCTTGTTAAGATGGTAGTACATATACGTATCGCCAAACCCAGATCCATATATTTACAATCCATACTTGACCTAAACGGCTCCTATACGGGAAAGATGTCTTACATGCATCATGCGCGCCGAGATAGGCTAGATCCTCCGTGAGCACAACAGCATAGCCGCAGGGCAATCAATCAGATAAGATGAATGTGCAGCGCTCACGTGCGCAACAGGGAATGTTTGCCCTGGCCCGACAGGGACCAAACTGAAGCACCAAACGCAACACGATGGGTAAGCCGACAGCAATGCCTTCTCGGCGTGTGCCTCAATGAGTAGGCCAAACTTGCGCAAAGTTTCGGACTCGTCTGCGATGAAACGCAGCTTGGCTTGAGAAGAAGTAGAGAAAGAGATTGGAAGAAGGAGAGGACTTGACTGATTCATTCCCGTCTCTCTTACTTTTGTATAACGGTTACTTGGCCTAGTTTCTGGGCTTCAACCGCTACGGTTCCTGCGCGTTGCGTATGAGACGACGTTCTTCTTTACAGTACTCGGAATACTCTACTGTCGTTCAGCACGACATCAAGCAACACCACGCGCAAACCTCGCATCGACCCAAACCCACGAACGATGCTCTTCACCCTCCCCTCCACCCTCCTACCAACACTCCTCCTCCTCTCCACCGCCACCACCCCAACAACAGCCTACAAACCGCTCTCAGACACCTTCCTCCGCGCCCTCCCCTTGCCATCCACAGCCCTCGACATCCACACAGGCCCCCTCCTCGCGCCCCTCCTAATCCCACGCGTACCCGGCACCCCCGGCCAAGTTGTCGCCCAACAACACCTCGCATCCTACTTCCGCACCGAGCTACCAGCCTGGAACCTAACCTGGCAAAACAGCACATCCACGACCCCAACTTCACCCACCACCCCGCTCCCCTTTGCCAACCTCATCGCCAAGCGCGAACCACCATGGGTCAGCCCCGGCCAAGCCAACCTGCTCACGCTCGTCGCGCACTACGATAGTAAACTGCATCCCGAGGGCTTCATCGGCGCGACGGATAGCGCGGCCCCGTGCGCCATGTTGATGTATGTGGCTAAAGTGGTGGATCCGTATATCACGCGCATGTACGATGAAATGGCTGCGTTGCAGGAAGGAGGGACCGTGGACATGGATATGGGGATACAGATTTTGTTTCTGGATGGCGAGGAGGCGTTTGAGATGTGGACTGATAGCGATTCGCTTTATGGGTCGAGGTATGTCATGTTCTGTTACACCAAATCAGCCAAATCTCGATGACATGGTACATGTTATCCGTGATAAAACCATATACTAACACGACCTTACACAGAGCCCTAGCACAACAATGGTCAACGACATCGAACCCCCCCTCGACAGCCTCAAAATTCTACCAAAACCGTACTCCGCTCTCGCAAATCTCCCTCTTCCTCCTCCTCGATCTCCTCGGTAGCGCGTCCCCGAGAATACCTTCGTACTTCCCTACAACGCACTGGGCTTACGTTCGCCTCTCCACTATCGAATCCCGGCTCCGCGACCTGAAGCTGCTGGAGTCGCAACCGTCTGCCCCTTTTCTGCCAGATGTAAATGCGACAATGGGCGGTGGAGGTATTTCAGACGACCATTTACCGTTTATGCATAAAGGGGTTGAGATCTTGCATGTTATCCCTAGTCCGTTTCCGGGCGTGTGGCATACCATGGAGGATGATGGGGAGCATTTGGATGGGCCGACTGTCAGGGACTGGTGTAAGATTGTGGGCGCGTTTGTCTTGGAGTGGTTGGATATGATGGAGGTGTGGGATGAGCCCGAGGAGCAAGCAACGGGCAAGAGGTGGTTAGCATAGCACAAAATGAGCCAACATGCAACCAAATCACGACGACGTACTTGAACAAGTAAATTTGATGTCTCGTATCTTTATGTACAAAAAATCTCGCCCATACCCATCCATACCACCCCCGATCCATATCCCTTCGATGACGATGCGTATGAATTCATTGTCGTTAGTATGCCGAATGCGCAAGAATAAGAATAAGAACCGTGCAGACAGGCGCAATGCACAAAGAATTTAAATAACAGCCTTACACTCGACAAAGTGCCCGTATAACTCCCACATGGAAAAAAGTGAAAGCAATGCACCAGCGCAATGCAACCCCATGGACCAGCAAAGAAACATCGTGTCGACTGTATCATGGGAAACCGCAGCAATTTGAACTCATTCTGTGAAATCTTGTAATCGTAATCAATCGTGTGCTGCGTCACGTCCTCGTTGTTGTCGTCGGCACAGGCTGTATCGTGATGACCATGCGTGAGGTCGAGACAGCAGCGACCGATGGGGCAAATTAGTGAAGGACTTGAACGCAGTCCAAGTCTTGTGTGGTAGGCTCCGGGTATCCAAGAAAGACTCATATGAATAGTACCGCCATGTACTGATAAGTTAGAACAAAGCAGAAACTTTTGTCAGGCCCTGGAGGAACCTAAGTAGAGAAGAGCAGGCTGCGTATGTGAGCATAGGCTCATCATACATCGAATTGGCCGTGGTTGAAGACGTCGTGCTCGTTGCTGGGAACGATACCAGACATGCGATCCCCGCGCCCAGCAGGTCGGTCCCAGTTGACGTCGTCCGTATCGTCTTCGTCCATTCGCTCCAAGGCATCGTTCCTGTGTCTGTCGTTGCCAAATTGTTGCTCCATTGTACTCTGATCGGTAAAGGTAAAGCCAGCAAAGTTTGCCTGCATAGTTGGTGAGAGCGGTGTAGATGCGGGGTTGACGCCCGATGCTAGGGCAGCAGCGCGAGCGTTCAGAGAACCATTGCCGTTGAGAGCATTGGTAAACTCAGGGTCAAAGTTGGAGACATCCAGCTCTCCCTTGAGCTTGGGCTTGAATGGCGGTACCACATTCTTCTTACCCAAAGCCTCCCAGTCAATGTCAGCAAAGAAGGGGTGGGCTTTCAGCTCCTCGGCATCGCGTGTGGCACCAAGCCTGTGCTTGGGGTTCCTGTTGAGAAGTCCCTTGACGAAATTCCTACCTTCGGTGCTGAGGGCGTCCCGAGGAAACCTGACCTTGCCAAACGCAATGTTCTTGTACATTTGCTGAGTGTCTTCAGCGTAGAAAGGACTCCAACCACAGCACATCTCAAAGACTAGCACACCGAGCGACCAGAAATCAACCATCTTAGTGTAACCGTGTTCGTCCAGAAGGACCTCGGGTGCGAGGTATTCGGTGGTTCCACAGAATGTGTTGGTCGTGGCGTTTTCGGTGAGGTTAGCCTTGGATAGACCAAAGTCACAGAGGGCGATGTGGCCATTGGCGTCCAGAAGGATGTTTTCGGGCTTGAGGTCGCGGTACACGATGTTGTGTTCGTGCAGATGCTGCAGGGCTAGGATGAGCTCTGCAATGTAGAACTTGGCACGACCCTCCTGGAAACGGCCTTCTCTTTGGAGATGCCAGAAGAGTTCGCCTCCGGACATGTAATCGGTGACGAAGTATAGATCTGACGGTGTCTGGAAAGAAAACTTGAGTCCAACAATAAAGGCCGAGTCAGCCATGGCCGTCCGGACGAGGATGTTGCGTTCTCCAAGTGTGTGTGCCACCTCCTTCTTCTGCACGATGACCTTCTTCGAAAGCACCTTCATGGCGTAGATGCGGCGAGTGTCCCTCTTGCGTACTTGGAAAACCTGACCGAATGTACCCTTTCCGATGAGCTTGAGAATTTCAAAGTCTTCAGGGCCATAGTGCTTCTTCTCTACTTTTTGGAACTTAAGCTTGAGGTGAATCTCCCCGGTGACGACGCCTCCTTCACCCTCTCGAGGCTCCAGCTGGAACCAGCCGTCGTATGGCTCGCTGTATTCGACTAGGTTGGGGCAGAAGCGGACGTGACCGAGGAAGGCCTCACCATTGGCGCGGTCGTAGACGGAGACGTCGATTTCGGCATGGTCACCCACAACATCACTAGAATTGTTAGCATTAGCAGACATGGAAGATGAGGAGTTACTCACAACATAGCCTCGTGCTCCCACTTGGGGCTCGTTACTTCCTCTAAGGAGCCGTTCTCCCTAGGATCCGAGCTGTGCCCGCTGTTGCTGCTCTGCCGACTCTTCATAGGGATGGCCATGGGAGTGCCCATCTGGCTCTCGGCCCGCTTCATCTGCATAGGCGGTCGCTTCGACTCATCATGCCTCGGTCCGTCGGAGATGTACTCAGCCCATTGGAATTGGCAGACAACATAGGGGTCTGTGCTAGGCCGTAGACCGCGTCCTTCTGAGATTGTGACGGAGAGCTTGCCCTTGGGGGCCACGACGGGGGCCGTTTTGGCCTCCTTGGCCTCGGCGGAAGCATTTGAAGTGCGCGACAGGTTCGAGGGCACAGGCTTTGATTCATGCGAGCGGGTGCGGGGTGTCTGGGGAGGAGTAGCCTGTTGCAACGGCGCAAAGTCGCCTTGCGTTAGCTTCTCCGCTTCACCAGTCAACTGCGAGGTTGAGGGAGTTCGGGAAGAGGCACTGGGGGTGGGGCTGGGCAGCATCTTGGGGTGGGTTGGTGACTCTTGCTCCTTCTCGCGGGAGTCGGACACTTGGGAGGTGACGGGTGCGGGGGAGGGGTTGACCGTAGAGGAGGATTTCCGCGAGGGCATAAGAGAATCACGAACCTGGCCAAAGTAACTGTGCAGAATACCCGGCAGTCGCTTGTCCGTCGGGTCGGGCTTGGGTGTCGTGGCACCGGGTGGCGTGGAGCTGGTGGAGCCGATCTGGTCGTGTCCGTCGTCGTTGCTGTCGTTGGTGGCTCTGTGGGGCGTTAGTAGTGATGACGAGGGCATCGTCCGGGCAGATGCAGCCAAGTGGCGGTGAGAGCGTGGTGAGAGAGAGGGCTCTGGGGTGAGGTGAGGCAGAAGGTGGTGTGCAACGTCGACAGGACTCTACTCTGCGCAGCTGCATACGAGGCAAGCTAAGCGATGCGTGGCAAACATGATGGTGGTGCAATGTCGAGGGGCTCTGCTTACCGTGTCATGGCCTGTCTGAGCAGGTCGGCAGCGCCAGAGGAGGTGCCGGGGTGGTTGTGCGAGGCCATGGTGGTGGTCTTGGTCTGGCGGGTCGAGGGCGCAGTGCCGACGTTGAGCGTGGAAAGGGTGGGAACAAGACTGCTGGACTTGTTGCGTAGATGATGGCGGGGTCGAATGGTCCTGGTCGAACTCTCCGAGGCGCGAGAGACTAGTCCGGGACGTTGCTGGAGGGCATCGACCGCAGAGGCTTTGGGCGCAATCTTGGTCGTTGTGGTTTCGCGCAGGCTGTGTCGTGACGGGCTGCTGGAGTACGTGTCGCTTTGGGGCGAGGTCGAGAGCGAGCTGTCTGCCGGGTCCGCAGTTGGGCGTGAAGTCATAATAATCACTTGGGTCCTGACTTGCTGCTCCGAGCCGCCTTAGCCCTAAACAAGCGCGTTGCAACGACTGTGCGAAAACTCTGCTCTAGCACTTTAACGGGGCAGGCAGTCCGAGTTCTTCCTGGCTGAGGCTGCGCGCGGGCGGTGTACAGCGGTGCTGGGTAGACGTGTACTCTGGGGCCGTGGGATGTTGGAGGCTGCTTGGGCGTGCAGGCGTGCAGACGTGCAGTTGAACAGTTGAGAGCAGCGTCACCGGCGAACGAGATAGGCAGGCGCCGTGTAGCTCACTGCTGCACCGGAATCAATTCACTGCGGGCGTCATGTCTATCTACCATTACGTGCCCCTAGCAGAGGGATTGCACCAGCACCAGGCTCCTTAGCAGCGCCGCCGCCCGTCCAGTCCTCTCCTCCGCTTTTCACCGCCACTGTCATATCTGCAGTCTGTCTCGGCGAGCAGCATGACCTAAGTCAACCAAAACCACCCTTGGGCCGGCGCATGCATTTGTGTGCGCCAAGCAGCTGCACTGGCGCTGACGTAGTTATCCACCCGGCATCGCCCAAACCGGCCGGGAAGAGATACAGTCCCTGGCTAACATCTCGCCGCACCCACTCCTTCACTGCCAATCACCGCCGCCACACGCCCGTCCTGGGTGGAGCACGACTATCCTCACATCAATGCTCAAGCCAGTGCCTGCGTCAAGCTCCCAAGCTGTCGTTTGAAGAAAAGCCTCAACGCTCCACCCGTGATGCCACTGCACCGTTAGGCGACAGGTGGCCCCGATAGCACCGCGATAGCGCTGCATCTAGTATCGCTATCGAGTAACAACCAACTGCTGCCGTGACAGGATGCATGTGAAGGCTGCGGCTGACTCGAGCAAACACAAACTGCCCCGTGCATGCCTACACGAAGAACCCCGTCTCTTAGCACATTTGCTGCTTTTAGAGGACATGGCGCTGGTAGGGACGAAAAAAACGGAGAATGCCTCAGGGCGTAATGTGGTGCTAAAGACTCCCTGCAAACTCGAGTTACCTCGTAAGCCTCATACATCATGGCTGAATGGTGGGTGACTGTCGTGGTTACACAGTGAATAAACCCATCGTGCCTAGCCAAAGGGTCCTTCGGCCAAACAGCCGGCCCGTGTGGCCCATTTGCATTTCTTACTTAGCAGGGCTGCTGCAACCACGCGCACTACGGAAGCTCAACGCCAACACCATACTGCTGCCGCGCATTCCACCACCATGTCTGACCGCGAGTTTGGCGGCAACGACGACCTGTCGCTGCCCAAAGGTCGGCATGTCCACACATTTTCCCCCTCGTAAATGCTGATCCGCTGCAGCGACCGTCCAGAAGATCGTCCAAGACATCCTCGCCAGCGAGCCTGGCATGACATTTGCCAAAGATTCGCGCGACCTCCTGATAGAATGCTGCGTTGAGTTCATCACCCTCATCTCCTCCGAGGCCAACGAGATCGCCGAAAAAGACGCCAAAAAGACCATAGCATGCGAACACGTCAAGGCTGCCCTGGAGGAACTGGATTTTGGCGACTACGTTCCAGCCATCCTCGAAGTCGCGCAAGACTATAAGAAGCAGCAGCAGGTATGTTTGCGCGGGTGTATGGTGCGCGATCACCAGCTAACGCGGGGCAGAATCGCGAAAAGAAGCAGACCAAGATTGAGCAGAGCGGCATGACCGAAGAACAGCTCATCGCCGCGCAAGAGGAGCTTTTCAAGAACGCAACGAGCAAGTTCAACGCGCCGCCCGCGTGATGATGTTATCTTCCATGGACGACTTGTACGAATAATGGCTTCAGTTAGTGGCACGGCGTTTGGTGAGCATATCAAAGGCGCGAGGCAGGCGTTTGGCTTAGATTAGGGATACATCAACGGCATCTAGGGTGTACGGGCCGGCACACATGTCGACGTGTTTTCAAGCATAAAGTTAGGCGTTTTCCAAGGAGACTCACGCCCAGGAGGCTGCAACATGATGTCGCGATAGCGAGCTCTTTATTTCAGCTGCTTCCATTCACATGTGCCCACTTCCTGCTGCCATCTGAATGCGCGCCGTGCATGTGTCGCACGGCCAATGACGTCGGGCTTGGGCCCACACCCCGCGTGGCCGGTAGCCGCATCCCACCTCCAGCGCTGCCCACTACCGCCCATCTCCCGAAACACTACCCATAGCACAACTCCACAATCCCATACCTGCCGCAACTATACACCAGTACACCATGTCGGGTCTTGAGAATGCGCTTTTTAACCTCAAGGTCAGTTCCCTTGTGTTGACGATGACAAAGTAGACGCTTACATTCCCCAGTTCACAGCCAAGTCGCTGAACAGGCAGGCGCTCAAAGCTGGCAAGGAGGAGCAGGCTGAGAAGACCAAGCTGGAAAAGGTTGGTGGCATGTCTCTCGCGCGCAATACCCCGCCCTAACAATCATGCCAGGCTATGAAGCAAGGCCACAACGACATTGCCCGCATATACGCCGGAAACGCCATCCGCAAGCAGAACGAGAAGCTCAACCTGCTGCAACTCGCCTCGCGCGTCGATGCCGTTGCAGGCCGCGTGCAAACCGCAGTCACCATGCGACAGATCACAGGCAACATGATGAAGGTCAACCGGAGTCTAGACGTGGCCATGAAGTCTATGAGTCCTGAGAGGGTATGCGACACTCCGAGCTACTTGCATCAGTACCGCTGACAACAAACAGATTGCCTCCGTTATGGTCGACTTCGAGAAGCAGTTCGAGAATGTAGACTCCGCCACCGAGCTTTACCAAGACATCACCTCCTCCGCGACCGCAGTCGGCACACCACAAGAAGACGTAGACCGTCTGATGGCGCAGGCAGCAGACAAGGCAGGTGTAGATTTACAGCAAGATCTACAAGAAGCTACGCCAGCAAAGACCAAAGTTGGACCTACCGAGCAGGAAGAGGAAGCATTTACCGAGAGGCTACGTGCTCTGAGGAATTGAAATACGGACTATAGTGTCTTGCGGGGTTCCTAGGGTGTATTGGAGTTTGGGCGCATCACATGCATGCGAATCGTTGGGACAACTAAGATAGCTTTCAAAGCGGAATACTATGTTCATGACTAGCACACTAGTCAAGCGTGAACCCGACCTTCAGCATCATCCCGTTGCTGTGCTATGGCTATCTCACACCGCCTCCACTCCTCACACCATCTCCGCATCCTTGATATGTGTCACGAGTCGCTAGTGAACGCCGTCAACTAAGTACTTGCAAGATCGGTTTCTTCCGGAAAACGGCTTCGGCTAACTTGCACGACCCTGTAATGTGGTTGACCCAAGCGACATAGACATCATGAGTCGTAAATTACTCAGTCATGTAGGCATGCTCTGGTTGCGAAATACGAAGCCGTCATTTACCTGACAAGTTCGGGTAACTGGACGCTCCGCTCTTCTAGCCATTTGCTTGGATGGACCCCTTTCCGTTCATCACGTTCTCGGAATGTAGCAAGAGAGCAAATGTAGTGTCATGTCCGCCATGCCCCGGACCGTCAATAATGGCCATCTTCCCCACGATGGACCCTGCATCCGACCCATCATGCCATGTAGCATACGCCTACATGTCTCAGCCGATGCTACCCATCGCCAACCTGCCCGTGAACGATGAATGGTGCAGGTCAATGTGACCTGCACCAATAAGTGCGCGTGATGTCCGCTCGGCGGCTGCTGCTCCGAAGTCGGTGTTCATTCGCCGGCGAACTTGCAGCTAAACTCCGACACCTTTCGTCAGCGGCTCGTGTATCGAATTCCTCAACAACAACCTGTCCTGTGTTGTGAGTCGTTACGAACCTTCCGTCGCTCTCGAAACAAAACGGCGGGGTGAATCCTACAAGACACGAGAAGCTTGAAGCGCCCGTGAAAAGCGTCGACTCAAAGTTGAAGCATTCACATGCAGCACAGAAAGAGAGAGTTTGTCAGTCATCGGAGGAAGCTGCAATGGGGGAAGAACAAGCCAGCGGTATGAACACGGGTACAACCGTAGAGCACGGAGAGCAAACCATCATTTCAAAAGTCGCAACACGATCCATTACGATACCCAAACCCAAACTGCCACGAGCCGCGATGCGCACATCCACCTCGACCGAATCACCCCACGAATGGAACACGTCCAAACTCGGCCTACGCATCGGTGTTGACGCCCTATCAGCCGGTGCAGCAGGCATACTCGTCGCGCCCATCATAACCATGATCGACAAAGGCATCATCGAAAACGCAAGTGGCAGGGACACCCTCGGTGTCAGTCTAAAGAAGAGCGCAGTCGAACTGCTAGCAAAACCCCACCGCTTCATAACAAGCAAACCCTTCGCCCTTATCTTTAGTCTATACTTTGGGACGTACTTCACAGCCAACAGCATCGACACGGCTTCTGCGACCATAAAGCCAACGCAAGGCTTACAAGAACAAACGAGCGGCACGAGCAAGTTCCTAGCTACGAGTACAGCAAATCTGGCGTTATGCTTGTACAAGGACAACCAGTTTACGCGGTTATTTGCTGCCCCAGGATCGTCTCCACGGCCTGTTCCCATGCCAACATTTGCGCTTTTCACCGTTCGCGACTGTCTTACCATTTTCGCTTCGTTCAACTTGCCGCCGTTGCTCGCGCCCAGGGTAGAAGAGCGCATGGGTGAGCAAGTCAAGAAGTATGTTGGTGCGCTGAGCGTGACGCAGTTCGTTACGCCAGCTGCAGTTCAGATCGTTAGCACGCCGTTGCATTTACTGGGTCTGGATATGTATAATAGGCCGGGTGCTAAAATGAGTGGTGTTGATGGAAGAGTGGGTCGTGTTGTGAGGGATTGGGCGAAGAGTGCCGCGGCGAGGATATGTCGGATTGTTCCCGCGTTTGGGGTTGGCGGTGTGGTTAATACCAAGGTGAGGAGGAACATGATGGGGAGGCTTGAAGAGTAGAAGGTACGCGATCAACAAGAGCAAGGCTGATGATTGAAAATTTCATGATACACATAGATGTTAGATCAAGAGATGGAGGCAACTCGTTTTGACCACTACGAGGCGTTTGGATTTGGGTTGGAACGCTCTCATCTCATTTCACGGCAACAGCATGGCATGGCAAGGCGTTATGGACGTTTTAGTGGTCGATTCCTACGAACATCAAGAAAGCTTCTACGACATTATATCATTCAAAGTTACCTTTTCCTTTCCCGCTCCATGCAGTGTTACTTCTATTCATCTCCTCTTTGTCTTGTGCACAGTAATGCACAGCAAAGCCGTTACATCCACAATGACATCACCGTCGATCGACAAAGCTTGTAAAAACGGTCTCGACCGTTATGCCTATTCATGGAAGCGGGTGCATGGCAAACCTCGGTTCGTACATCTCGCGTATGTCCGCACGGTTACCCAAGTGAAACTGACCACACGCTTCTCCCCTCCCCCCATGGCAATTTAACCGTTCCGTTCACTAACGCTTGGCGGTAGCTGTATCGAACAGTTGTTTAATGTATGCAACAATCGGGGTCGTAATGGTTCAAGTAGGAAACGGCAATTCCATTTTCATAAACAGTTTGAATACAGAACTAACATGAAGTTGGCACGCAGACAAACAAAAAACAACCATCAACATGAGTTCAGACATTACTTTCCATTGGCAAAAGATCCCTACATGACTGTAATGATGGATGGTATCAAAGCCTACGCCTTCTCATTCCCAATACTCGCGCTCCCACCCCCTCTAGCCTCAGCAAGCAACTGCGTACCCACAACCTCTCCACTACTCTTCCTCTTAAACACACCAGAAATCGAGTAGAGACCCATGAAAGGCTCGTACACGTACTCCTCCTCCCACACCTCCTCGCCCTTGAACGTGACGCTCTCGTTAAAGCCGTTGAACCGCATGTTCTTGAGGTAATCGCCGACAACAGTGCTGGTGGAGATGGTGCCAGAGTTGTCGAGCGTCTGCTCTACTATGTCACCGTTTTGGGCGAGCACGCGGCGCTTGTGCGTGTTGCCTTCGAAGTTGTTGATGGAGTAGAGGATGTTGTTGCGGAGATCCCATTGGTGGAAGTCGAGGTCGCGTTTTGCTTTGGCTTGGGCGGTGGTGTCGTTGCTTCCTCCTCCTCCGGTTAGGCCGTCCGCAACATCGCCAACGAGGCCGGCGGTGTCGTTGATGATGGATCCAAGGCCGTTTCCGAGCTCCGCGATGACGGGGTTGAGGTCGATGCTGTCTAGGACGTCGCTGATCATGTGGACGAGGTTGCCAAGTCTGGCTTCGAGGTAGACTTTGGCCGTGACGTTTTGAATCAGGAGGGTGACCTTGTCAATGGAAAGATCTACTCCGGCGTTGAACTGCAGCAACTGGAGTACCTGGGCGTCGAGGTTGATCTTGGCTGTGAGGTTGTCGACGCCGATGAAGATTTCACCAACATGGACTGATGCGTTGAGGAGGACGTCTGGGACCGGGTTCAAGGCGGAGATGTTGGACGAAGATGTGTTTTCCGTCTCGTACAGTACGGCGGCTGGGTCACCATCATCTCTGACATCAAGCTTGTAGCCACTGTAGCCGTCAGAGGCAGACTGGCAGACCGCGAGGAAAGGCAGCGAAAGGAGCGTGATGGTTGGAAGTATCGACAACATCTTGACTGGTGGTAAAAGAGAGACTGGCCTGAAGTCGACGTGCTGCTGAACGAGCGAGGGAAAGGAAGCAACAACTCGATGGATGTCGTCAATCGACAAGAGACGGGCGACCAACGGTTAACAGTACCATCGGGTGGAGTAGTGAGTTGCCTGCAAGGATCATTGCATAGCACGTTTACCCGTCATCCACCACGCCAACAGAGAAAACGAAATTAAGGAGATGATTCCCACACCCGCCATTCGATAGAAAATCCAGAAAACCGGCAGTTGGCATGCAAATCAGGATTTCTGGATGTTCATGCCTGAGCAATGCTCCAGTTGGGGCGCTCCAGCCTTGTAAGAACCCCTGTTAGCCCGCATAGGGGGCTTTACCCGAGATTACCATTATGGGAATCCTTGCAATACTCAATGTGCATGATTGCCGTCTCCGCTGATTTGCAACGGGATTCCTTAGCTTTAAACGTTACGTGGGCCGTGTTTGCTGATACTTGTACGGCTGTCTCGCTCGTTACTATTGCTGTTGTTGTTAGTTGCTGCTGTCGCCGTCCACGCCAACATGTCGTTCTCTATCCGCCTACTGCTCATCAGCATTTTCCTTACCTTTGCCACACTCATTTCTGCGCAAACGGCTTCAGAGGCTCCATCGGCTGCTCCATCGACCCCGCCGCCTACCAGCAGTACCCCACCGCGTGGTAATGGAACTTCTACAAGACCGCCAGAGGTTGCGCCTACAGGATCTTCACCCCCGGATGTTCTTCTCCGTGTTCCTGAACTGCACGTTGGCAGGATTGAGCTAGGCGTCGAGAGGCTTCAGGCCGATCTTAACCTCAATGCCAAGGTCGCCGGACTCGTTCAGATCAATGCTGGTGTCCAAGTCGCCGTGGAGAAGGTCAACATCACTATTGCTGATGTAGATGTTAACCTCGAGTTGGTCGTACGATTGGGCAATCTCGTCTCGATTGTTGAGCGCGTTTTCGACTCTTTGGACTTGAACCCCCTCTTGATTGGTTTGATCGGAAATGTTACGGACCTTGTCGGAGACGTGATCGGCGCCGTGGATGGTCTTGTAAGTTTTTAAATACTTTGACTATTGACAGAAACTAACGGTGTGTAGCTTGGATCGATTACGCAAAACGGAAAAACGCTCAACTTCTTGGTGGACAACCTTGGCAACATCGTCCAAGAGGTCGTCGGAAGCGGCGGAGACGCCCTTTCGCAGATTGTCGGAAACTTCAAGGTAAGTACCCTCGAACAACTAACTGTATCAATCACTAACAAAGTTATAGCTCAACATGACCGAAGTCACTGGAAGCGCAAAGCAGATTGGTCAGGGACTTACACAGAAGACCTTCTCCTACGAGCCTCTTAATGCGCTCGTCGATATTGTTACCAACACGGCTGGACAGGTTGTCTCGGCCGTGGTCCAGAAGAAGAGCGGCGGCGGTGGTGGTGGCGGCGCATCGTCCACAGCTTCTGCTTCCGGTACTCCAATGCCAGTGAGCTTGCCTGTTAGCTCAGCCACCAGCACTTCGTAGGCATATGTAGTATCGCAATAATGGCATAATTTAATGCGTTCTTAACATCATTCATGCGGTACAGGGTCTGTTGTGCGTAGTTGTGCCAAAGCATTACCCAGGTAGTGAAGTTGAGGCGTGAGAACGAGCGGATGACCAAGTGAGGATGATATGGAACGCTATGACGATAATAAGTACACACATATCCGGCCCAAATGTGAGATACCGCCTACGAATCTGCTTGATGTAGAACTCACTTCTGATCCTGCCATCTGAAGAAGCTCTTACACGTTAGCACAATTTTGTCCACACTTGTTCAGAGCCTATTCCGTGTTGTCCCCACTTCTGTACTTTCTAGCATGTGCAGAAAATTCCGACCACACATCCAAATACTCAATAACTCTTGGTCTCCAATCAAAGGTTGGACGCCACTCGCTGACGATATAGTCAAGGGGATACACGCACCGGACCAATTCGCTGTACTAGTAAGTCCTTGTATACCCCCCAGAGACATGGACTTCCGCTCTCTTGATCTAGAAAGCATGTTAGAACGGAACGAGAATACGAAATATCAGATTCCATTGCTTGGGGTGAATCTGTGACTGTATCAGAGTAATATGCAGTCTGAAGTCTTTCTTCTTGAGAATGCCCTGGAACATTGTGTTGAGTTGTATCTCCAAGACAGCTCCATTGATTGTTTCTGGAGTAGGGTGATCAAAATCCTCTTCCACCGGGAGTACACCGAGCTTGAACACATCATCGTGCAGTAGCGTGTAGAGCTTTTCCGGGCTTTTGGTCAAAGAAGCATCTCGGTAATAGAAAGAAGCATGGTGGTACAGTGCCGGTGCGCGTGATGATCTAGTACAATCTACTACTAGTTAAGTATAGGTTTTCCGACGTCTTATGCTACTAAAATATAGCTTTTTTTACTATTTAGATTATTAAGTGAAGAATGTTCTAGAGCACTCTAACTATACCGTACTATATATATAAAGAAGGCTCCCTACAAGTAGCGAGTAGAGAAGCAGCTACCATAGAGTTCAATATACGAGGAAAGCTGACAAATATATATATAAAAAAGCAGCGGACTACAGCAACTTAACCACGGCCTTGTGCGCGTAAAAAACTTAGACTAGATCAAAGACATCATAGTCTCTACCCCAATCAAAGCCTTCGACAGCTTCGCCACTCATGATTCCATGAATATACGCATCCCCTATGACGTTGTACTTTGTGATCAGACGTGACACATAACAGTTTTCACGAGTTTGATCTACCAGAATGCTCGCATCACCGGTAGACCTCAGGATGAAAGGTGTTCCCGAGCCGGAAAGAATCACGACTCTGTCCCCGACCTTTACTGACTTCGGCCCTAGTCCCATGCTGCCGTCCGTGGTTATCAAAAAGCATAAACCAGGAAGAGAATTTTTAAGATGGCCATGACATTCTGTTAGATAATCCACACCAGAGTAGAGATCGTCTTCGGCAAGAAGCCTGAAATGTTCCTTGATGAAGGGGTCTCGGTCTTTGAAGTTGTGAGAGGGCCCTGGGCCCTGAGCAACCCGCGTCAGCCCAGCCTGAACCCGACCGTGTGGAAGTGCTTCAAGGATACAACGCACACATTCGCCATCCTTCCAATCCAGTAACTCCAGTCGGCAGTCTGGCTGAGAGGAGAGAAGTTCTTTCATCCGAGCTTCAAGATCAGAGTCCACGGGTCCTTCGTGGTTGTGTGAGAACTGCTGGGCAAGTAGTGACGTATATCGCTGTATAGAGTCAAATTCTTCAGGGCTAATCGGATAGTTATCCTCGTCCTTGGCTGTTTCAGCGAATAATGTCTGCATACCGTTTTCATCATCGAATGGTGGCGGCCCAGAATGTGCTTTCTGGTATTCTTCAGCCAACAGATCGTAGCGCTTGGTGGCGTTCCAATAAGCAACAAAGGCAGAAAATAATGCCGCACCGGCAGGTCGATGCTCTTTTGTGGTGTTTGCAATCAATGTCCTCCAGAAAGATTCGCAGACTTCCGGTGATGATCCCAGCATGCCGGAGACATGCTCCCAAAGTTTTTCCAGTGTTCTGGGTCGTCTGAAGTGCCGGAGTACAGCAAGATCAGCTCCGGTAAATGGCTCCGCTGTCCATGCTACAGTCTCGGCTAATCTACCACCTATTCTCAACACGTCTGGATCTGAGGTTGTGGAAGTCATAGCCAGTTGGCCGCCAGCCGCCTTGTAACCAGCCAATCCAGAAAATGTGGCGAATCCAGGTTTTCTCTCGGTTAGTGGTGTGGCCCAGTTTGGTACCCAGCTCGGCAAATCATACTTTGCTGAACTCTCAGATGCAATTACCTTGCACATCGGCTCGATGGTTGCCGAATACTTGATATGGCCGATCATTGCGTCGCGAAACACTTCTTTGACGGACTTTTGGTAGTCGACTAAGAAGTAATCCGACCTCAGTTCAGCAGTGAACTTGGGATCGACGAGGCCATGGAGTGCGAAAACCATGTCACGCGGGTCAGTAGACTCGAAGTGGAATGAACTTTGCAATAGAAATCCGAGCCATGGTTTAAAGTCTCGATGTTGGTCGACCATCAAAACGTTTCCAATGCGACTCCGTCGACCTGTAGCTAGAGTCAATGCCGTCTCGGTCATGAATCGAGCAACACGCGCTACCGAGCTCCATTGCAAGACAAACGGCCCACAGAGGACAATGGGATCGTGCGTACTCGATGCGACTTCTTGAACAACCCAAATTCGAGAGAACCAAGGTCGCTTGAAGAAATCATGAATTCGATCCCAAATGTCTTCATGGGATTTCGGAAGGCGCTCTCTTATTAGGGACGGGCGGTTGTTGTTTGAGATCGGTTCTTTGGCCTTTTCGTCCATTGCCTTGAAAAGATCCATGGCTCGGTCGAGTCCTTCTGCATCTTCCCCTAAGTAGACCACGACTTGCGTTGCAGAGCGATAGATATCCTGCATTATCTGAACCTGCGATGAACGTTCGGCGAGATCCGCCTGGTTGATTGAAATGGCATCGATCCATAAAAGTGAACTGGCAGGAAACTGGACCCGCAACTGCTTCAGTGCTGCGACTAGGTTGGTCGTCACTTGAAGCTGTTGGCCGTTGCAAGTAATCGTTTGCGTTTGCTCCGGATCACCCCAGACGTATGAAAGAGCAAGGAACGACGGATTCTCATCCAGGGATGCCGCCTTCAGTGTCATTCTCTTCTATTTCGAGTAGCCTGATGTGGCGACCTGCAGGCAACGGGTCATATATCGAGTGATTTTGCGGCATTCTCGGATTTGGTGTAGATTTGTGTGGAAGCCAGTTGGGAAATGACAGAGCGCTTTGGGGTCGGGTCCTCGGAGCATGCACCTAATGCTTCAGGCGGCGAAATGTGAGTGACACGAGAGATGGAGCCTACTGGAGCTGAGGTATTATCCTCCTGACGTCTCTTGGTAGTTGTGTGACAAATGAAAGCTACATGTAGAGCATGTGTCGAGAATGTCTCTGTGTCTACATGGGAAAGATTTGGGATGGGATCCATTTGAGAGCAGGAGGCTTTGGTTCTGGTTTTCCAGCCCACCCGTCAGCCAGCAGCATAGCTAAGCCACGATGCGCGTAGCGAAGGTGGCAGTAAATACTCTTGGCACAATGCGTGTGAGCTTGCACGCAGGCCATGAGTCGGAAGAAGCATGGCAAAGAGGTCCGCCGTCCTCCCTGTTACCGTATCCGTGCGTGTGATGACCATGTTCGAGTAATACCCCGCCCATGTCTCAGCGGGCTCAGGCGCAAAACAAAAGAAGGCCATAGCGCTTAAACATTAATCTACGCTTCTTAACTAGTTATCACTCTAAGACAAATAGATAAACTAAGGACGTAAACGCTAGAATAGAATGGGTTCTACGCGCGTATTATAGTTTAGTATTAGGTTACATAACCTAGGCTGCTAGATATAAGCCCTAATTACCTTTTAGTAGAAGACGTAGCTTTCTCTACGATGTCCAAACGAATGATTCTCAGATCTTCATTAACATAAATTGTGTGCTCTACAGATGAACAGCAGCATATGGTTTTACTAGACGGAAGACTTTATTTCAAATTTAAACTAAGGAAACATATCGCTCACAACTTCGACTTGGAAACGATGAACGAGTTGCCAATGTTCAACCACTTGACTGCATCTGTGACAAGCTCATCAACAATCTCCCTCGCACTCTTCCTCTCGTTCACAACAGCAGCGACCTTGCCCATCAGGAATGGGCGCGCATTGTCCATGGTCTCGTCGTCGAGATCATCACCCATCTTCTCAAGATCATGCTCGACGGGCAATATACCCTTGCTGGTAAGCTCCTTGATCTCCGCTTGTCTGTTCTCTTCCCAGTTGGCGACGTATGGATTTGTGCGGATACGAAGCGGTCGACCTGTGAAGATGATGGTACGGATGTTGTCGTCCCAGCCAGCTGTGCGGACGGCTTCTTGGTGGGCCTTGGGCGCACCGGCTTCCTCAGAGAGAACGAAGCGTGTTCCTACCCAGACACCGGTAGCACCGAATGTGAGCATCGCGGCGAGTGACTGGCCGTTGAAGATACCACCGGCAGCTACGATTTGCACCTGTTCGCCGGTCAACGGCGACTTGTGGCCCTCGACCATCTTGACGGCCGCAGGAATGAAAATGGATGTGGGAACATCTCCCGTGTGGCCACCGCCCTCGCCTCCTTGTGCGCAGATGATGTCAACACCAATGTCGAGGCACTTCTTGATGTGCTTGGGGTGTCCGATCATGTTCATGTATAGGATACCGTGCTTGTGTAGCCTCTCGACGACAGCTTTGGGCGGGACACCGACGGCGGAGACGAAGAGTTTGGCACCAGAGTCGATGATGATGTCGACGAGCTCGTTCAGCTTGCCTTTGGTGTAGTCATAGCTATATGTCGTCAGTCTCGTGCCTTTCGGGTGGTAAGCTCGCCCAGTACGTACTTGGTCTTGCGCGCGCTGCCTCCAACCTGAGGAAGTAGCAGGTCGATACCGAACGGCGCGTTCTGATCATTCAGGTATCCCTTCAGCTCAGCGATCTGTTCGCGGAGCATGTCTGGTGTATATCCAACACCGCCAATGACGCCGAGACCGCCAGCGTTTGTGACGGCGGCAGCGAGCTTTGGTCCAGCAGCCACGTTCATGCCCGCAAGCATGACGGGATGCTGGATCTTTAGCAGATCGGTAAGCTTCGTGCGGATTTGCTCTAGGACGTGTCAGCTGACGGACATGTGAATGAACGAAGTATGCCATACGTGGAGAAGCCATAATGAAAGAGAGTTACGGTTGAACTACTAGTATGTGTGTAGAAGTGGGAGTGTGATGTATCTCAGTAAGCAGTGAAGAAGACAAGTGGATCGAGGAGCCGGGCGCTTTCTTATGATGTGAGGAGTCTTGGTCGACTCTCTGCGAGCCGTGAGCCGAGGCACGACGCATCTGTCACGCGGAGAACGCTAATCATATTGGGACTAGCGCTGTCTGGGGAAGGCTACCGGCATCGCGCGTCAGCCCGCAGCCTTGGAGGGCTCTGTCGCACCACATCACATGCCAATATGTTCACTAATGCATCAAAAAGTTTGGCGATGCTGAGGGCTGCTCCATCAGGCTGTCCACGCCGTATAGCGCTTTCAATTGGCACCATCAACAGCAAGGTCTCCAACCGCTCGAATTTTCACTCAATACCCGCTCAACGCCAGACATATGATTCTTTTTCAAACGCCCGCGCTCCGCGCTACCCATGCCGACTCCGGAATCCATCGCAAATCACACGGCGACATATGTCCAATACACAGAATGATAAGAGCACTAAAAAGCACCTTGCCGTCATTGCCTTGGGGAGCAACATGGGCGATAGAGTGGCCATGATTGAACGTGCGTGCAGAGAGATGGAGTCAAATGGAAAGATAGAAATCAAACGAACTAGTAGTTTGTGGGAGAGCAAAGCTATGTACGTAGTCGACCAAGACAACTTCGTTAATGGTGCTTGTGAGGTATGCTAAGTGTTCTTCCTCATTTCGAACATCAAACTAACATTAGCAGGTAGAGACTTCGCTGTCACCAATTGAGCTCTTAGATGAGCTTCAGGGAGTCGAGAAAAAGATGGATCGCGTCAAGCTTGTCGACAAGGGGCCAAGAAATATTGATCTGGATATTCTACTCCATGGTTACAACAAGTATTCCAACGACAGATTACAGATACCACATCCCTTAATGTTCGAGAGAGAATTCGTCCTACGCCCACTTGTCGAGTGAGTCAATTTCATGTGTGTTTAATGAATCACTTCTGACCCCCTATAGACTTTTGTCAAATCAACCCGAAAGTTTCCCATTCAAGGGTCAAATTACGCACCATTTTAAGAGATTACCCGTACCGGAGGTGCCTCTAGTACCGTTGACGCCGCTTGCACCAGACTTATCTCCCGTCTCGTCTGCCCAATTGTCGAAAAACACACGGATCATGTCTATCTTGAACGTTACACCAGACTCATTCTCGGATGGCGGTCAGAATTATGACATAGACGAAGTGACACTGGCAAACACCATACGAGCACATATTGCGGCCGGAGCCACAATTACCGATGTAGGCGGACAGTCAACACGGCCTGGTGCTGTCCAGGTTTCTGCGGAAGAAGAGTTAGCACGTGTCCTCCCTGTTGTGAAGCTGATCCGCTCGATGCCGGAGGCAGATAGCGTGGCGATCAGCGTCGACACATACCGTGGAATCGTCGCTGAGGAGACCATCAAAGCCGGTGCAAACATGATCAACGATGTTAGTGCTGGAGCGATGGATGGCGCGATGCTTTCAATTATGGGTAAACTTGGCTGCACAGTATGTCTCATGCACATGCGCGGTACTCCGGAAACTATGACTAGTCCTGAGATGACGTCCTATCCCGACGGCATTGTAGAGACTGTAGGTCGCGAACTTCTCGAGCGCGTTTATGCCGCAGAAAAGGCTGGTGTCAGGCGCTGGCGCATCATTCTCGATCCTGGCATTGGCTTTGCGAAGACACAGGAACACAATCTCGAGCTACTTCGCCGACAAGATGAGCTGATGAGGTATCCAGGTCTCGAGGGCATACCTTGGTTAGTAGGAACGAGTCGAAAGGCATTTATTGGGAACATCACAGGGGTAAAGGAAGCAAAAGACAGAGTCTGGGGGACTGCTGTTGCCATATCGGCAGCCATCAAGGGTGGTGCGCATATCGTGAGGGTACACGATGTGAAGGAGATGGCGCAGGTAGCGAAGATGGCGGATTCAATCTGGCGTTCATGAGAAGAAGGGCAAAGGTCACCAACAACCTCAATGTTTGTGTGGTAATAAATCGGCTCTGCGATGTTAGATAGTATAAGACCATACTGTCTTGCACGATCTCAGTAGTGAGCGACTCACGGGCTGCTTCCACATAGTCGTCATCCTAATGATAATCTTCCAAAGGCTGCACACGGTCCATAAGCATAATATAAGACTCCACCTATTTTGTCAGTCTGATATATCGAGACTATACGCAAAAAAAAAACATGGTTCTTATGTTCGATATCCAGTCAGTTTGAGCTTGTTCAGGCTGTACATCATCGGGGTCGGAGAAAAGCACCAGTACCCTACGTGGATTTGAAAGTGCGATGAGAGGCTACGATTCAGCTGTGTGGAAGCAGAGCATGATCGAATACCTTGACACGGTGAAATCAAACTTGGAAGATTCATGCAAAGTCAGCGCTGATAAGCAGAGCAGATTCCCGAGAGTTGCATTAGGTGGAGCACATAGGTATTGCGGAAAGAATAAGACAGGCTGTGATCCAGGCAACTACGAGGATATGTTATTGGAGGCGATATGTTTGCGATGATCAGATTGAACCGCGTTTAAAGTTCGGTTAAGAGTGTAATTAAGACACTTCAATAGTTATATCATTGCTGGTATGCACCGTGCAATGTTAGATGAAGCTCATAGAGACCTCGATAGCATCGACCGTCTATGCTATTGATGTAAACTTCTCAAGTGTTTTCCGTTTGCACTCATATATTAAAATAAAAAGGTGTGTCGATGAAAGTTTAGACCTGAGATTTCCATGACGGTATCCGCGAGCATTTATAGTTGCAGAAAGGTAGGAATGAGTCTGATGAGACGCATCAGCTAGTACACGGACCCGATACTTCGGAACGCTCAGCTGTTCCGACGCCGCCAGGGCACCTTTCATGTCCTCAGCGGCCAAGCCTTAACCACCAATGTTCACCCATCCTAATCAGGCTGTCCGGTATTAGCGATGGATACAATGGCAATACACACCCCGGAGTCCTTAGCAGTGGCCGCAACCCAGCTACTACGCTCGTGAGTCTTGAGGTGCTGTCCGCAATACGTCATGTCGTACCAGATCTAACATACTTGCAGCATCAAGGGCATGGAACTGAAAACAAAAAACACGTACGCCACTTTACTAGAGCCCGGATGATGCAGCTCATGCCAGAGTACCCTTGGAATTCGTGCAGCCACGCAAGATATCGAAGCCTTACAAAACAGATAAGGGCACTGGAACGTGCTAAAGCAAGAACACGGCAAAACCATAAAGAGGTGCGGAGAAAGTAAGTTCGTGGCCTCGATAAACCTGAGCACAGATCTAATACAAGTTCTTAACCCAGAAATCTTCCGTGGGCTTTCTCTGCGTTATGTGCCTCATGGTGTGCCCTCTTCTTTGAACAAATGCAATCGAGCCTGCCTCGTGAACTTCGCGACATGGTATACGCACAAATATGGACCGAAAAGGCACTGGGAGACACGAGACGTAGTTTGGTGTCGCTTGTCACGCTCGGTTGTTTAAATAGAAGAAGGGATTGCGAGAGGATGGCCAATACGTACGACCCAGGAACGAGACACAGCTTCTGTCAACATGGTCATGTTCCATTCTTCATGAGACCCGGGCTCGTAGGCACAAGAATCGCACTCGAAGTAGTTGAATCCTGGTACAAGTCCATTCACAGGGTAGAAACCTCCATGTGGGAAAGACTATCCATGAACGAAACCGGCAACATTATCCGTGTCGACACCTTCTTCGTCGGTCTAGATCCGACAGCTATTCTCCGCGAGCTCGTGCCTGAGACTTCTATCGAATCCCTCACAAACCATAAACGTGAAAAGAGTGCTTATGCAATATAGAAATGCATTGACTCGCTGCTTTGCATAAAGAACAAGAAAAATTTCAAACTGACTATTGATTTGAAAGAGCAAATTATCAGGCTCAATCCCTGGCCTGTAGTCTTCGATATCTTCCGGCCCATGATCCAAGTCTTCGAGGACGCAGGCGCGTGCGTAAAAATGGTCTTCATCCACTCCGACACAATTTTCCTTCCGAGAATCGAGTTCGACATGCTCCCTGCAATGAAGAATCCCGAGTCGGATTGGAAACAGCAAGCCATACGTTACTTTGATAGTGTAAGCATATACCCTACGCCGCTGCCTTGTAAGTACTAACACCATTTCCCCCACCAGGACTCCCGCCTAGCTGACAAACATAAACACTACCGTATCGAAAACAACGTCGACTATGATCCAACGAGCTATAGATCGATGGATCACGACGAAGACGACGACTGGGACCCAAACGATGACTATGAGCATAGCGATTATGAGTCCGACTTCGATGAACATGGTAACATCATACGTCGTGGTATCGTGCAAAGCTACACACCGCCTTCTCCACGTCGGTATTACGGAACCTTCTTCAGAGACGGGGATCTGGAAGACGGATTCGAGCTGGATGCCGAAACTGAGTAGGGACAGCAATAAGGCAGTATCTCGTTGATACGGGTGTGGTTACTACTGAGGATTGCGACCGTGGCAGGGAGAATGACGGGGAATGATCTCACGAACGACAATATGCCTCGGTTCAATGTTGCGGGCGTTGTGTGGCAATAGAAACTGGGTTGCAAAAGTTTTGGAAAATAAACTCAATAACATAGACACTACATATATACAACAAGGCATCAAACCCCCAACGCCTATAGATGGTTCACTCTTACAAAAGTCCGCACATCTACAACTTGCTACCGCCACCCATCAACTCAGCACCAGCTCCACTAATGGCC
>JAESFQ010000151.1_pt1 | contig 24947 bp, 20 predicted proteins | sample 9269431 | NCBI WGS metagenome assembly JAESFQ01 (sample SAMN14502588, study PRJNA617103) | algae metagenome | isolation source: Plectolyngbya sp. WJT66-NPBG17 and co-occurring heterotrophs from well... | place: USA: Mojave Desert, Joshua Tree National Park, California | collected 2006-08-06 | reverse complement strand
ACTGGACTTCAGGCGCAGAGAACCGGAAAGCAATTTGCAACACAGTGATTGACTCCAGACAAGATACCTGATAAGTAAGACAAGCAAATGCAGAGTTGGTCAGATAGATCGGGTCTCCCGTTAGACAGTACAAACGCGCACACATAGTCGACGCAATCTGCACATGATGGCTAAGCAGACATCTAGGAGGCTGCGGACCTCTAATCAGGTGATGCATAAGCAGCGAATCATTGACCTGAAGAAACGCCACAACTAAGTACATGTATCTGCCAAGTTCAGAGCCCGTTGCAGCTCGAGAAGCGCACATGTGCCCCACCTTCTTTGACTCTACACCACGTTACCCTGAGCCATCGAAGAAGTGCTCCTCGATCCCTCGGCAGGCATTTATAACATCCGAACTCTTTTGCTCTAAAGTTATGGTGCCGCCAGCTCCAAAGTTTGTAGCCAACGAGGCTGTCGTACTGATGCACCCCTCCACACTACATTTGGAATGCTACGAAGGACCCCATGGGTACTCAGAGTCGGTAGAAAACCCCACTGATTTGGTGCTGATCAGCCAGTACGTGCCACGTTCATTGTTGCCGTCTCAAGGGTACCTAGATACTGACCTGCGCAGTGCAAAAGAGCACTCCGACTCGCCGCGAAGCCTCTCTTTATCGAGTCTACCTATCGAATGTAAAGGCATGGTAGTTTGGTTTTGTTCGCGTTGCGGAGATGGCCCAATAGCAATGTGGCAATATGTGTGCACGTTATGTGGCCATCAAAGGTGTTCGGCTTGCGCAGTCGAACCTTGGAAGTGAGATGTTGGAATTAGTTCGTTGACAACTACTCGCATGAGGGGCTCGGTCGAAATTTGTCAAGGCAGATGTTGTTTGTACTGGTAGGGCGGATTAGAGTATGCGGTGTTGGGTCTGCTGCTGTATTCTTACATGCTCGAACTCATGAGACTAGCACAGACGATAATGACACCAGCCCAACTTCGGCATTTTTTCTCATTACGTGTCGCTTCTCTAGAGGAGCTCGCCTTTTCTGAATTGCACCTTTCTCATACGCGTACCCTAAAGGGATATATCATATTCTACAGTCTATCAATGTAGAACACTGCGTGTAATGTTAGGTTCTGGTACAGCTAATGGCACAGTACTGAAAAAAGGTGTCTTGAGATTCTCGAGTATTTTGGGGAGCAAGTAGACATTGCTGTGGATTACAACGTGATACAAGTCTGGTCGACTGTCATACCAGCTAGGTGCTGAAAAGGGTATATCTAAGTTACAGAAAGGAGACACTGTGGAACATGCGCAGGCTAGTGGAAAAGATCTTGAGCTGCTGCAGCAGTCGCCTGAGCTTGTGCTTTGGCAGCCTCGTTCGCGGCGGCCATAGCAGCGGAGAGATCGTTGTCGACCTTCTGCTGCGAAGAGCTCCCAGGACGGTTATCACCGGTTCCCTCGCGTTCTCCAACCGCAGCTGCGGCGAGATGTTGCAGGCCAGCCATGTTAGGTTCCACTGCGGTACTGTTCTGCTCAGGACCCGTGTAGGGTGGAGTGGAGGCCTTTTTCTTGCGTAGCAGATCGCCAATCGCTGTCTCCCATCCAAGACCGTCGGAGCTGCGGTGTATGATCTGCCCATTCGATAGCGCATCGCTCATCTCCTTGATGCTCGCGTTCGCTTCTATCTGCATGTCGACGCGGTCAGTCAACTCGGTAAGAGATGTCGCAACCAGGGCAGCGAAGATGTGATGCAATGGTGTTATCGCGCCGCTCATCAGATTTCCAAGTAGTTCTTTGGTGACGTCGAAAATTTCTGCAGAAGGTATGTTCTGCCCTGAAAGTCGGGCACTGAACACTCTGAGGTACTGATGTGCCAAGTGAGGAGGGGAGTTACGAGTCAAAGTGGTTAGATCGATCGACTGCTTGACTTGCTCTAGTGCTCCATTGAGATACTCTGATTCAGGAGTTCCAGGTTTGAGCCCGGAAAAGGCAAAGGGAGATGATCGGTCGACATCTGCAATAATCCCTGCGCGGTTGACGTAGGCTACTCGGCCAACGAGCTGGGCAACACCTGACGTCCGTTAGCCGAATATAACTTTAAAGTAAAAAACGCTTGTACTTACGGGCAAGGTAATAGCCAACTTCGCCTAGAGCTGAGTAATCGTCACGCGAGAGAGATCCAGAGTACCGTCGAATCATCATGTCCTTCGACCGACTTGACGCGTGGAAACGATCTAGGATCAATGCAGTCCAGTACACGCGACGAGCTGTCTGGAATACTTCAAGGTCCTGCTCTTTTATGACATTCAAGGTCCTTGAGTCGTTGATCCCTGCATCAGTAATACAGGCTGAGATCTGAGCTAGCAGTCCTGTTGTACTGCCTATGATGCCTGGGCCTGGTCTGTCAGACGCTACAGCAAGCAGAATCAGTGACTGGCAGAACACCAAGTGGTTGTAGAACTGCCGTGAGCTGTCTGTGTCTTGAAGACAATATTTGGCTGCATCGACGGAGGTGAAGCACTGTTGCAACAGCTGGTTCAGGCTAACCTCGATAGGTGGTAGAGCCTTCGAGGCGATGGATCTGATGCAAGCCTCAAGTGCTAGAAAGAATGTCTCTCGTAGCTTCGGCGGACAGTTTGTAAGGCGGTTCAGTTGCGACTCGTGATGTGGCAGGACAGGTAGCGTGGGATGTACGATGTTGTAGTACCTAAATAGACATTCAGCATTGTATGAGACTCGTAGGTGCGGATACACGTACGCTTTGAGAATCTCTTCATGAGAGCCTGTGATAAGGCTGCCGCCTAGATTCATGTCTCCAAACGAGGTGCGACGATTGCCGTTGAGCGATGAGTCTTGATCGGGCAGCACGGGCAGACCATGTGCGTCTACAGATGCACCATTACCGCGGTCCGCACCGGACCAGTTGGGTCGACCAAATGCCTCATGAAATCCGTCCGTCATCGAGTGAGTGCGCTGGCGCTTAAACTGCGGTGGGCTCTGAGTATCGGGAAACGGCTGATCACCCAGGGCCCCAAAGTCGAAGCCATGCGACTGGGTCGTAGGATGATGAATCTGGCTTTCGAGCGAATTGAGTCGGTCTGCAAGCTCTTTGATGTAACTGAAAAGTGTTAGCAAGCACACCAGGTTGAAGGAAGAAGACCTCGGACCCTTTGCTAGGCCCGCGCTTCATGGGTTGACGGCTGAACTGACAACGCGCCGAAGTCCGTTTACAACTAGAGCAAGCTTCGGGGCCGTTCTCGCTAGTCGCATCGCATCGAATCTACCTGCCGTGAGCATATTATTTTTACGAAGGGGAGGCATCGCATACCTTCTTCCTTCGGCATTCATCGCAGGCTCGCGAGACTTTGGAGCGTTTGCGATTCGGATCATTAGGGTCGTACGGGTCGTGATGTCCTTCCATGCTCATGACGTGTTGCGCCATTTGTTGTGGAGAATGCGTTGGTCGTGTCGGTCCTGCGTAGTGCTGGTGCGCGCTCATGGCAGGTCCCATGTGAGCCATCTGCTGGTACTGAGGTTGTTGAGGCCCGGGTGGATGCATCAAGTCTCCGCCTTCGCGCAGCTGCTGTAGATTTTCCTGTAGGCGCAGTTCGGGATCAGTCAACTGGTGTTGCTGCGCAGGTGGTGTGCCATTCTGGTTTGCGTATTGACCTGGCGCTGCGCCCATGTGCGTATCGGGATCCGCGTAGCCAGCCATTTTTCAGCGCGTCGTATTGAAGACAACTAGCAAATTCCTCGTTAGAAACTATCCAAAGCGCCCGTCCAGTATTGTTGCGCAATCGCGCGCGAGGTTCCGGTGTTGGAGAGCGAGGGGAGCGTGTGGTGCAAGAGGAAGCCGAGGAGAGTTGTGCGAGCTTTGCGATTTTTGCGCTAGCGTGGACCATGGGAGGAGAGAGGAGGCCCTCGTGGACCTGGGTGAAAGTGACAACAACATTATGGTGGGTGTAGTTTTCCTAGAACACGGAGAGGTCTTTTGCTTGCAGCGTTGATCGGAACCCTGGAAGCTACTAACTGGTTGGTGACGACGTCGCTGTTGGATTATCTTTTCACCGTACGCGCTCCGGGACGGCCAGTGGGAGCACCATGCACAGCCATCATCAGAAATGCCCACATGCGCCAACTGACGATTGTTATCGTGACGAATCATGGGATTTTCCAGTCAGCTACATATTCTTTTATTTTGCACTGGTGCTGCGCGACATGGACGTCTTCCTATCTACCTTGCAATGGTGTTCGGATGCATCTTTTCAGTCCCGATTTACTTTAATTACTGCACTATATAAATAGTCCTCGTCCGGGAACTTCCTAGGGACCTCGGACGTGCGGATCAAAGATGATACATTGTTTAGAAGCATCGATTGGTGCAAAGTATCGGAGAATGGCCATGTCATGTGATATACGCACACCTGTCACAATTGTAGGTATATTCTAAAGGTCCGAATCGGCGTACTGTCAGATTGTGTAATTACTCCCCTGACAGGACCCTCGTAGATCAGCGGCCCAGAGTCCCATGAGACGATCTATGAATACTCCGGGCGACGGCTGGCTGCAGCATCGAGTCGAGCGTGCGATGACCAGGATACTGTGTACAAGAGCGGTGCAATACACCGACACAGTATACCCCATGGAGAAGATCATGAGGTTCCGTTTCAAAAACATAATGTCCAACACACTCTGCCTAGCGAGCCAACGGCCTGGATATGGTGTTGGGTCTAATTTTCACTTTACGCGTTCGTCCCACATTACCTCGAATTCGAGACCACGGCTTAGCGCTCCCTGAGCCGGAGGTTCTGAAGAAAGAAGTCCAAGCGACCGGTGTACCTGAAAGCAAAGGATAGGCTTGCTTCCAGTCGTATACGTGCTGGACGCTATGGACGCAGACAATAGTGATGATCTCCACTTGGCAACGGGCACCGGATGCTTTGAGTTACGGGCGTCGCGGCAAGGCAAACAGGCTGACTCGACAAGCGAATCGCGTCCGCAATGAAACATGGTGTGCGTCGAGTCCCGCATGCGTAGAGGCGGGCTGGCGGGGCCAGCATCGCAGCTGGCAGAGCAGCCTCCTCCTCGGTCGCAGGCTTCACGGTGTGGGTCGGCTGGAAAGGTGTGCGGGCCATACAGGTCACGACGGCGGCGGGCTTGCGCATGGGAGGATTATGCGGTGAGAAAGGTGCTGCTGGCTGCTGGCACCTGGCACTTGCAGGCAAGTGTGGGATTTGGACGCTAGCCCAAAGGGTCCAGCATCATGATGGCTGATCGCGCCTGCAGATTCGAGCGTCGGCGTCTGAGCGCCCTTGCGCCGCTCCACAGCCAATTACACGCCGCGCAGGGCCGTATGCCTTTCTCTTAACCTGTTCCTCCCGCTCGCTCTCCTTCTCTCTCATCACTACCTCACCCGCACAACACCACACAGTACACTGGTCTGGTCGTTCCCAAGGAGCTCCGTCTAACGCTTTCGGCCAGCGCCTCTTGCGCTCGGTTCCCCTTTGATCTCCCACTCCACTCTCCACTCCATCCTGTCGTCCTCGGTCTATTCCACGGCGTTGACGGTCCGCATCCAGCATACCATTGCCCAAGATACCCTCCGGCGTTTGAACTAGCATCTCTGCAACTCTACTCTTCTCCCCTGTATCTTTATCTCTTCGCCCACACGTTGCGTGTGGCATTATTTTCGTCATTTCGCCCCGTTTCTAGCCCGTTGGCTCCCTGCACCGCTCCCACCCAGCTGCTTGTAGCCAGCTGCGACGACCGCACTCGGCCGTTATCGCCCCGGTATGCCTGTTATCGATGGCGAGAAATGGGCTTGCTCGTCCTGCATCAAGGGCCACCGAGTGAGCGGTTGCAATCACACTGGTATGTCGCTCACACTGTGCGACGATCCACGACAGTCCAGTGCTAATTCCCACCTCAAGATCGAGATCTGCACCACATCAACCCCAAGGGTCGTCCTGTCAAGCAATGCGAACACTGTCGCGGCGCGCGCAAGTCCAAGTCTCACCACGCCAAGTGCGACTGCGGTGACAAGAAAGACAAGGACCTGCACAAAGACAAAGGCGACGCGAAGAGTGAGCTCTCATCTGGCTTGGCCGTCCCCGACAATTCTGACGTTGCTCTAGCTCACGACAATCGCTGCCAGTGCCACTCGGGCGCCAAATGCTTATGTGGCACCAAGAACGAAGACGCCGAGCTCAAAGTTGACACGACCCGGCAGACGCTCCACGATGCCCGCGCGAAGCCCAAGCTGACTGCGACGCACTCGGAGAGCCACCTGACCGTCTTCGCAAACGGCCACCACAAGCCTTGTCATCGTAACAACAACTCGGCGCACGTTTCTGGTCTGCCTTATAAGATTCCTCGTCCGCACACACTACACGGCCATGCCGCCTTTTCTGCTCTCTCGCAAGAAAAGAGCGCTCGCAGCAAGCCGGAACCGTCCGCTACACGGTCCATGGATACGCTGTCGTTATCGAACAACGATTTCCATACCATGTTCGGCTCTACCCAGCGATGTGCCGACAAGCCTTCGACGCCCAACGCCTGCGGCAGTCTCGACACATACGCTTTCAATGACATGTTCAGTAGTCAGCCCGGTGTCTTTGGGCAAGACGGCGAGTCTCCCAACAGCAACGTCAGCGACACGTTTTCGAACCAACAATGGCCTTGGATCGCCAATAGTGTGACACCAGTGAACAGCACATTCGGTCTGGGCAGCTTGTCTACTTCGCCATCGCAAGATTGTCTTCCAAACATGGACAGTGACTGGCTCGCAGCGTCTGCTGGGTTCGACCACGTCTGGTCTGCTACTGATCTTCCGCTGGACCCGAGCAAGTTTAATGACGATTTGGCTCAACCCATCTCCCATAGCGGAGAGTCCAAACTGAGCGGTCCCGGTCTCACTGTCGCCTCGTCTGCGCACTCAGAAGTCGGAGAGCCGGCCCTTTTCGGTGATTTGGACTTCAAGGCTCCTCAGTCGGCCGCGAGCGAGTCGCTCTTCTGGGAAGATACCCCTGCGTATCGGTTTAGCACTGCCGTACCGAGTGAATCCGTCAACGCCCCTATGCCAATGGCCACTGCAACGCCCATGTCGAACATGCTCGGCTTCGATCCTATCTATGCCAAGAGCATGACTGCTGCGCCAGCAGCTATGACGAGCACCGCTTCGCCTGACTTTGTCGACACAGCCGCAATCTCGATGCCTAGCAATTTCGAAAGCGGTCTTGCCATGGACCCATGGCCTATAGATCAGACCAATGGTGCTTTCAACGCGATGAACAATTTTGATCTATCTTCTTACGCCAACCCCGGTTGGTTTTAGACGCCTGCGAAGGAACAGGAAGCTCTCGCAGCTCCTGTTCCTTTTGATGACGCCATGATTGATGACGCTGCTGGTGCGTGATGATACCAACGCCTAGGCGATCTCTATTCATACCTTCTTTGAGTCTTTATGACTACCTTTTTGACTATCGGTCGCCTGTGTATATTTTACAACCTGGCCCGAACCATTCGCTTGATGTGCGTTTGAGGCCGTTCTTACATAGCTCGCCGTCACTACTGTTTGTTGCATTTGATGGTCGAACAAGCACGCATACGTATATACATTGAGATGGATTTGGGTGGTGATTTCAATGCCCGGGCGGTTTGCCCGTAGGGATTTCGCAAAAGTATAGACGGGCCCTTTGGCGCTGTGACGTCTGGCCTACAATGAAATAAGAACAAGTAAAAAAACAACCTCGTGTCTTCCGCTCTATGCCTCGCATTGTCAACTGAGGCATCCCAAGGTCGACCCCCTAGAGCATCGTCGAGTGACGTCCTTGTATCTCAGGGCGTGCCGCACGGCTGCGAGGTTCGCTGACATGCTTCCACCAATGCGCGTCTCCGCCAATCCAACGAGTTTTCAGGGTTCCCGCCTCACCCACGCCCTGCATGCGAAGCGTGGAGCATCTGCAAGCAGAGATTTTCGCTGACATTCCAAGTTTCCATTGACCATCTGGCAAGGATGCTGGGCTATCTCTCAGGAAGACCGTGTTCAGACTTCCGGACGCCCATGGTCTGGAAAAATCCCACGTCGAGGCCCAGCGATGAGGTCCTGCATCAAGATGGACTAGGATGAAGTGTGTGGACGATCAGCCACAGATGTAACACCGCTGCGTCGTCTCACGGGATACCAGATGTGTGCGCTACGCAGCGCTCGCGGCGGCTGCCATTGCTGAGTGTGATCATTTGCGATGCTACGCACGCACAAGAGCATGTGCCGCGGCTTCGGTGGCATCCAGGCTATCAAGGCTAAACACTGGTTAACTACCACAACCTCTCTCTCGGTAGCTTCTTATGGACAGGCCTCTTCGCTGAGCGCGGCAACAAGCCTGGAGCGACGCAAGCCGCCAGGAATGCCAAATGAGCGGCACGACTGCGAGCATATCATCCCACGACTGCTTGCGTTCGCGATCCGACGCCCGCTGCACAGCACAAACAAAGAGTCTGTGTGGGTGCTGTGCATGCCCAGTGCACAGCCTCCTTTACGCTTTACGAACCGCCATAGTGGGCGTGCAGCTTGCGATCTAGCGAACCAGACGCCCTGCGCTGAGTGTGCTCACCTGTTCTCGTAATAAGCCGGGTGCATACTTCCTCAGCTCGAGACATCTCACGATAGGGCTAGCCAGTCGTCTCCATGATCCCAACAAAATCTCCAACCATACAGAATTCCAGCAATGCTTACAGGAAATACCGAGGGCGCTTCCGCTTTTAAACTTGCCCTCCATTCGAGACGAGCATCAGCAGCGACTTGCTTGCTGCAGCCGGTAATCTCTTTCGCTTCGTAACGAGATGCTTCCAATGGCGAAAATCACGCATGCAATGCACGGATTTCTCATAGCCGCGGATACGCCCGCCTAGCGACTTCCTACTTGAGAGTAGAGTATGACCATATGTGAAGGTTGTGTGGAATGTGCAGACGCTGTGCGTTGCATCGCTTGGATCATGAATGCTTTTTCCCGTCGGTTTTGGCGTTCGCCGGCTGGCTGGCCTTGCGGGGTGAATTGGAAGCAACAGCGAATTAACGCTAGTGGGAGATACTAGCAGTAGTGTATCGTCAAGGCACGGTCACAAATCGAACTGGTCGTCAGAAGTCATCAGTACTTCAATCACAGGGACAATCAGCATTGCTTGAACGTTCTCTCAGGCCTCTGTAAGACACAAAATCGTCGACCCCTGAATCCCGTTGCTTCGGCATCGGCGGTCGCTTCTCGGACCCTTTCGGAGGGACCCTGAAAATAAGGCCCTGATCCTCCCACTGGCACTCGCAACCGGTTCATTATGATGTCACGTCTCGTGTCGTCTTCTTTGGACCGAGGCGCAACGGTCAACGAGGTCCCACCGACTTTTCCCCATTAAGTGACATGATGACCTACATCTCGCGATCGCCACCCTTTTCAATGATTCAGCTCGCAATTGGCCGTCATTTTCCTTTATTCCCGATCGAAACGTACTGGTAGAAGGACCACATGCCCGGGCAGTTGTTATCCACCGTAGCGTTCCCCGTGGTTCGAAGGTCAAAGCCACGCGAGACGCGACGTCATCGTTCGTCTCTAGCCTCATCGTAAAAGTTCCGTCGTTAGTAACGTTTTCTCCTCCCGACTTTAGACCTGAAGATCATGCACGCAGCGAGTAAGCAATCCGCCGCGATGAACACTAGTTCGACGGCGTTGTGCTGCTGGTGACATGGTTCGAGTGTGAGTAATCACATGCATAGCGGAGAATATTTGTTCTATGCAGATGACAAGTCGATCTTGATAATTAATGGTGAAGGCTTGCTTTTTGTCGTAGGGCGGGATTGGTAGCGCGTTTACCGCGCGTACGTGTGTAGCATGTGTGAATGGGAGACGAACAGGGGTGAGACTGGCGGTGTCGATGCTGTGTGAGTAAGCTGCAGGGTTGGAAAGAAGTCTACACTTTGTTCTGAGCGGGATGTTGATGTATCTAAGACGAGGCCTCAGTGGCGGTGTGGTGCAGTGTACGCTGGGTCACCAACGATCTCGACAGCGAGTACTTGGGGCTGACCAATGCACAGTAAGCGAGGATGTTCCCTCTACGAAAGGAAGACGTGTACATCTATGAGGTCCATGCGAATGCTATACGACCGTTCTATGTTCGGCATGTTGCATAGCGTAGCATATGGAAAGTCAGCCTATCACATCAAACCACATTGGCATGCTGTGAACCTCCAGAAAGGAAGAACAAAGAGTCTATCAAGCCTTCCATAAAGGTTCCCGACCACTGCTTTTCTAGCTTTACTACCTCAAGACTTAGCAGTGATCGCTGCTTGTCCCTATTCTAGAACTCACAGCAAACATGGGAGAGTAGAACCGAAACTCACCATCTTCTACACGTCTACCTAAACATCCCTCATCCATTTGGAAAAGAAAAGGACGAAAAGAAGCGCTGGACATAAACCAGCCATCTGTCAAAAGTGAAAAGTGATCGATAAGAGAACTCCTAAATATCATACACTACTCTCATCCAAGCACTCCTTCCCCTCTACCCCCACCTCATCTCAACTTACCCCTTCCCCACCGTACCCATCCCCCTCCACCTCCACCTCCACCTCCTCATACGCGCTCCCCCAGTTAATCGGCTGATACCCACTGAACAAGCTATCTCCCAGCTGATACCCCGGTTTACTAAAGTACGTCGACATGCGCCCCATGAATACTGGCGGTGTATCGTAATCTTCGTCGGTGTAGTAACAAGGATCTTGAGGTAGGGCAGTGTAATTTGCTTGCGAAGGCCAGTAGGATAGAGCGGAGGTTTCTGCGCGGAGGGGGGAGGGGGGAGGTGAGGTTTGTGTCGCCGTGGTTGTGTAGGTGGGCTTGGGGGGTTGTTGTGGAGGAAGTGGTGTGGTGTGGCAGTTGCATGTACATGATGAAGTATTCGGTGCGGTAGTCCTTTGCGGTTGGGAGTTTTGTTGTGGAGTTGTGGTATCTGGGGTTGTACTAATCCGTGATAGTGGTGGTAATGGTTCACTCCTGACGGGTGCTGGAGATTCCGTCTTCGTCGATTCCTTCTCGCGCTCTCCTTCGATGATTGGCTCGGTTTGCGTTTTGTATCTTTGCTTTTGCGGAGATGCTACTTCGTCCAGCTCGCCTACACTAGATCCAAAAGCTGTCCACTGCGATCCATAAGAAGGTCGTACTGATTGACTCGTCTGTCCCTCAACAATTGTCTCACCCAACAGCGATATCTCAGAATTTGTCCGCGAATTTGTGTAGCTCAAGCTCGGTGGCCGACTCGCCCGTTGCGAACTTATCGAGCTCGATCGTTTGCTCCTATTCGTATCGCTGACTCCGCCATCAGATCGTGTACTCGTTTCCGATAATGGTCGCAAGAACGACACCGTTCTCGATCTTCTCCGTGCCTGTTTGTCGAGCTTTTCTTCATCTTCAATCGGTGCCGGTTTCTTCACTTCCGGCTCTTTGTACTCCAGCTTGCCGTTCTTATCTGACGCGAAGTATTCTTCGCCTCGCCCAAAGACGACTTGAAGGGATGCGAAATCTCGTGTTGTGCCATCAGTAGGGTAGAGCCAGTCTCGGAGTGCAGGAGGAAGATCGTAGCCATCTGTCAAGTGTTAGTATGTGACTTGCATTTATGATAGACTGTGCATGCGCACCTTGCTCAAACTTTCCGCCCTTTGTCTTCCAGCAGACGTAGTATCGCTCGAAAGCACCGAATGCGCAGACTATCAGATCATCTAGGCTTTCGGGGTCGTTCGGATCCTCTGGTATCTCGCCCAGGCGTTTGTAAAGTCGAGTCGATGCATCCATCGTTCGTTATTAGTATGGCAGAGAGAAGTTGTATAGAAGATGCGTTTTGGCCTTGTGCCGAAGCTTCCACCGAGTGCTTCAGTTGACAAACTATAAGAGCACTTGCTATATGCGACAGAGATTCGACTAATCCAAAGCGCTTAAGAACTGCAACAAAGTCCAGTCGTTGCTAAGCAGTACCCAATCTACCAAGGTACTTACCCCAGCTTTGAACAATCAATTACATAGCCGCCATCATCGTAGCATTACCATGGCCTCGTCTAAACAGGCATTGCTACACGATAACCTGCCATCGCGTGATTACCATCGCTTGCGACGTATTACCAAAACGTGTCGGAAATCTGAAGCACTTGCGATGAGCAAGTCACTCGATGGTGGGTCGAGTTTCACATTTGCCGGTCGGTAAGACATGCAACGGACGAACTAGCCGGCAGATTCACCGCATGCGGTAAAGTGCATTGCTTGATCTGGTGAACCTTGAACATCAGACATTAGAATCGTGGAAATTAATGTTGTAGAAGAGAAAAGGAAGGATGTTTGGTCGCACTGAGCCGAGCGAACCATGGAAGGCGGGATGACACTTGATCATTTTAACCATCAACTTTCTGCTTGTGATGCGATTCCATCAAAATTTGGCAAGAACAGTCAGATCCAAATAGTTGTTCACCCTCATATTGAAGCCCTAAATTCCATCATTTCATCTCCGTCTTCCTTCCCTTACCCTCCATGCTAACCAAATCGTCAATCTCCCTGAATAATGCCGAAGTAGTCTTCCTCCCTCCAGTAGTTGTCATCGCGCTCCCCCTGCCCCTTCCAGTAGTGGCACTGACAGGTTGCCTAAACGCCCCACTTCCCCTATCCTGACTGCCTCCAATCCTATTACTCATCCCCTGGTTGCCCTTCCCACTCGTCATAGTACGAGCAAGAGACTGTCGACCTGAGGTTGTGGATGAGGATCTAGGTGATGAGCGAGACGTATCTACTCTAGAGAGAGAAGTCGACGAGAGCTCCGATGTAGATCGGTCTCTCTGTGGGCGATTTTGAGCAGGTCGTTGTGTGGGTTGTTGTGAAGCTGATCTCAGCGCTGGGCTACTTAGGCTAGGGGAGGATCTGGAAGGATTTGGCCGACGGGGTAGAGAAACTACTGGTCTGGTGTTCGATGTAGATCGAAGTCCAGATACGGCTGGTTCTTCTCGTATGGAAGGTGCCCGTTGGCGTGGAGGTGTTATCGGTCGTTGGATGGAAGGATCAGATGCAGGCTCAGGAGCTTTTGGTGGCTGGGATCGTGCCGCCAACGCCTTTGCTTGCTTCGCTTTTGATACCGCGAGGGCCAACGGCGCTGGTGTTGGGGAGGCATTGGGTTGTATGCTGACCCCCGGCGCGCTCAGTGATTCGCCCTCGTTGGAGTACACAGAAGACGTGGTACTGCTGGCACGAGACCCGCGTTCAATTGAGCGTCGCCGAACTTTAGAATTGGACCTCTTTGATGCTGCCATAGCTTCGAATTTCTGGGCTTGAGCTAGGGCTCGGGAGCCGCTGCTTCTGTTCAGCTTGGGCGTTGTTCGCTTCTCGCTCGTAGATGTGAATTGCTGGTCAGCCGATAGGAATTCCGCTTTCTCTAGAGTGCGTTCGTTCTCACCAACAAGTGCTGGCGGTGATTGAACTTGTGAGAAATCTGCCTTGATTGACGGATCTCCAGTCTGTACACCAACTGTTGACTGCACTTCGGCTAGCATAGATTCCGTTGCGATAGGAGACGTAGATGATTCGGCGGCCGATAAACTGTTATCTCGTGCTACACCTGATAACTCAAGAGGTGCTTCGGTAGATCTTGCTGTCGACCCCCGGATATCTGCATTCCCCGCTACAGCAGGCGAATATGCCGGCGGCGGTGTAGCAGGTCTGAAAACCAACGACTCCACCACAGGCGGTGGATCCTCAAAGATAGACTTTGGTATCTTCATCGGCCTATACGACTCCCGATCACCTCCCTCCTCCTTACCTTCCTCATCGACAACCCCTGGTTTCGACACCAGCGCCTCTGCAGCCAGTGGCTGATCAGCAGGCGCGTCCTCCTTCGCATCAACAGCCCTCTTCGTCGTCTGATCCTGCTGTCTAACCCCCGTCTCTTTCTGAAACCGCTTTTCCTTCCGACTCAGCTCAATCTCCAATACTCTTGTACCAGGAGCAACTTTAGACTTTAGACCATCATCTCCGAGGTCAAAGTACAGTCCCCAAATACCAGGAGCTTCTTCAACCGCGCACCATCCTTCCCAGCCATCAAACGTAAGTCGTCGATCTTGTCGGGTGCAGTCAAATGGTCCAGTAAGATTCGATTGAGCATCTGCGCGCACACCGTATTTGACTTCGCAAGTCTCTCTATCGATATACACCCAATTCATAATCGGTGCGACATCAGTAATGGTAGTAACGAGGCCTTCGTAATTGGTGTCGGGGTAAGGCAGGTAGTACCCGGCGTAGGGATGACCCAGTGGGCTTCCATCCTCGGTCCCCGTATTGATCCAAAGCCTTCCGTTTCTTAAGACGACCTGGCGGCCATCTATTTCCCGGCTGCGATGCGACGATTTGACACATGTTGCGATGAGGTTGCAGCGACGGGCGCGATGCTCCTCCTTCTTCTCTTTGGATTGCGATTGCCGGATTGCTTCTTGTGAGCCCAGTAAGCCTGGGGCTACGATGGCGGCGATGAGGATCGAAAGCACCATCCCGAGTGAGGTACGTCACAGGAATGCATTCGAGATGGAGTTTAGCCTGGACATGCACCACGTTCACCATCGCTTGCGGACCCCCAAGAACTTTGGCCTATGCGCATTGTCGTAGCTTGATAGAACCGTATTCGCTTGATAACTCCGATGGTCTGATGCTCGCCCGACTGGGGGCAGTCATGTCCAAGCTGAGACGTTCGCCCTGAGCATCACAGACCCCTGTGTGTTTCATCTTCACAGCTGCTCCACCCACACGCATAGCACATCCCCACAATGTCCAAGCGACTGCGGTTGATCGTCTTGTCTGGACCCTGGGTTCCCTTTCCACAGTGAGGCTGGTACGAGACTCGAATGATAACAGCGACTATGAGACGCAGGAGTGCCACAAGAGTCGTTTCGAGGATCTAACGCGACAAAGACAAGTGGCGAGGAGAACGATATATGCTGTTGCCGTATCTGATAGCGGCTCTGCATATAAGGCAGAGATATGGCACTCAATCAAGGCCAGTACAGTTGACCTGCATCCCATCTTCACCATCCACCATCACCACCACGCAGCAACGGCCCGGAGCCTATCCAGCTTGAACTACTTGCCTAATACTTAATAAGAACACCTCGTCGTTCTCAATCCTTCATCGATATGTCTACCCTGTAAGCATCACCTGCACGGAGTGTTCCTCATATGCTAACACCGATCAGCGACTCCACCATCCGCCCAACAGCCTATGGCTCCGACACTGAGAGCGATGGACAAGCCTCGGGTGGCCGTAAAATTTCTTCCAAAGTTGGCCCTGTTCCGTCCTCAGCAACCCTCAACCGACCGGCGGGCAACATCATCAAGGGACCAGTGGATGAAAACGGCAAGCCAAAAGACGCCGCTTTGCTACTCGGCATCAAATTGGATTTGGAGGCAGAGATTCACTTGACGGCAAGGATTCGAGGAGATATTACGATTGGATTGTACTAAGCTACTTGCAAGATGGATCACGGAGAATGTTGGACGGCTTGCATATCGAGCTCCATGCCATCTGGTGGACAGTGTCCAGAGCAGAAGCAAGACATTGGCTTCGCGGATATAGACCCTGAAGACCGGAGGACATATTCATGTTGAGTGAAGGACATCTCAGTCTCTGAACGCGGGTTGAGCTCAAACAAGGCGTCGCTAGCTATAAGCATCATGAGAATGGAATTGAAATCTGAGCACATTGTTAGCGTTTGATACACGAACAGTAATCAAGATGTGCAGGTTGAGGGTGTTGATCAGACTCATGCCCTGTCACAGGCAGTTATCACCATTGCCGTAGCTCGGTAGACCGTCGTGATAAATTGAATGTTCATCTTGTAAGGGGAAGGGATGATGATAGACAAGGACTTACCATTGAGAGTCTCATCACGTGTGCGATATCAGTAGAGTATTCTGTGCAACTGATCAGTTGCTATTACATCTCATATTCATGGTGCAGCATAGTGTAGATGCGGATCAGACATGACGGTTCTCGTCGTCGCCGAAGCTTGGACATATGCTTGTCTTTGATAGTGTCGTTTCATCATTTCAGAGAAGGAGATAGGCGGTGAGCGTACCGGATGCAGCGTGTTAACCACTGGGGACCTGAGAAGCAAGTTAGTAAAAACGTCTACCCGAAAACATAATGCAAATAATGTGCGTGTGTGTGAGGGATCAGTTGACATGAATGGATATTTTGATTTTAAGTCTTCACCGGGCGAACCCGTCAGACTCGTCATCAATTGTTCATCATTTCCCGGAAGGTGGGCAGGAGAAGTATGCTTACCATTAGAGATCTCACAGAATGTTATTGGAGAATAGACTGATCGCGTTGTTAGCCGAAGATCAGTGATGCGAGTGTGCATGTTGAAGATAGCGAAACAAAATCAGTCGGCGAGGTTTCTGAGGCCTGCCATGATAGGCATATCCGTCAAGAATTGTCGGAGCCCAGTGCCGTATCATCATGTGGTATTCGGAGAAGGTTCGAGAGGGAGGAATCGTACCATTTGGGTCGCAGGATGATGGGTTCTGTAGCGCGCGACATGTCAGCGAAAGCCACAAATAGGATTGAAATAAGCAGCAAGTGGTATGTCGAAATCAGAAACAGCCATTGTTTATCGGCACTGGCCGAAGCCTTGGTCGGTAATTTCCAGCGTGCCGTAGCACAACAGATCATCATTGAACGAGTAAGGGTATGAAGGGAGAAGGTGCTTACCAGTCATGTCGTGGAGTCGCGTACTACATGCTGCAGTAGTTAGAGCGAAAGTATACGCGCTTGTAAGTGCAAGAGGTATCAAAAATTTCTGGAGCTTGTTAGCTTGATGCTCTCGTTGCAAACGATAAGAACAAATGTGACATAGACAGTCGCGATCAGACTGACGTGCAAAAGTTTGAGTTTCATTCCCCGAGAGGTCAAAGACTCTAATTTGTTTTTGGCTTTGTGAATCATCATGAAGGTGCAGGATGGAGGATGGTGTGCTTGAACTTACAAGGGTCAGCGCATGTTGGGAGCAGAGCCGTTAGTGCTGGCAGTTAGTAGTAGATCTTGTGCGCACAACAGCAAGTCTTGCTGTATCGTTGATGCGCCATTGCTATGTGAAGCAACAATGGTGTAGGAAGAGAAGTTGCAGGTCGCTGAGAGAAAAGTTAAGCTATCGGAGGTTGGAGCTGATTTTTCCGCTCCGCTAGCGCGTTGGTGACTAAGCCCACGTCACGCGAAGCGGGACCCCCTACAGCGCTTCTTAGCTACACGGGCCTTATTCCTAAAAACCTTCGAAGTATGACGGACACGCATGGCCACTACAGTGCTGATCAAGCTTCGACGACATCTGGAGTTCTGTAGTGGTACTCGGTGAAAGTGTGATAAGATCAAACTGATCGCGTGTCTGTTGTTCCTTTATCATTGATCATTCCACCCATATTGACGCCGACCTGATATGCATGCCCTTCTCCTATTTGCGCCTCTATCATGACGCGTGAGGGACTATCATGGCGCGTAACTTGGGTATTTACATGAAGTCATAAAAACTGGAGCTCATGGAGTCTCGTGTATAGAAGCCCTTTCGCCTGTACATCCAACCTTCCCTATGCAGAGCACGTGTTGACAACGGTGCGAACAAAAGTGTCGAATGTTCCCTCTCACGATGCGAAGATGCGCACATTCAAGTCAACGCAGCCAGTCGCAATAACGCAGCGTATGCCTGCTTTGGCAGCATCCTCCTCTTTTTTCTTACTAGCACCGTTCGTTGCGCCGTTAGAAGCATCTCCATTGACAGGCACGTCCTTGATGACGTTGGGCGCCCAGCGCATACAGCTCACGAAGTGCCCATGTGCATCAGTGACAGTCTTGACGCATCTTCCCTCTTGCGTGAGGTCCCAGCATCGAATGGTCTTGTCGTCACTAGCCGAAAGCAAATACTTTCCGCCTGGGTGGAAAACCAGTGATCGTATCCAATTGTCGTGACCAGTAAGAGTTTTTATCAGTGTTCCCCGGCCGTCCCATATCTTTATGGTTTTGTCTCTTGATCCAGTTGCGACGTACTCCGCAGAGCTGCTTAGCGGTGGTGGTTTTTTAAGTCCTGAAAGTGCTGCAAGATTGGCATAAGAAACCGGAGGCGCTATTGTGACACATTCGATAACATGCTCATGACCGAGGAAAGTGCATTTGGGCTCCCCTGAACTAGCGTCCCATAATCGGGCAGTTTGATCGTTCCCTGCAGATAGAAGCCATCGTCCGTCAAAGCTAGGGGCAACGTCTCGTACCCAATCGGCGTGTCCCCGTATCGTCTTCACACAGTATCCTGTTGTGACATCCCATATCCGTAGTGTCTTATCTCGAGACGCAGAGACTAGTAGGTTACCCGATGATGGTGATCCGGCGGCCCCGCTAGGAACGAATCGAATCGCAGATACGGAGTGATCGTGCCCAGGAAGCGTCCTGATGTTCTTGTATTCGTCCGAGGGATCCCACAACTTGATGGTCAAGTCGCTCGAGCATGACGCTAACAGAGTTCCGCCTCTTGGACCACCGAAATCGACATCCAGCACACCTTTCGTATGTCCCTTGACCGTCCGTTCGAGCTCGCCCAATTCCCAATCCCAGATCTTGATAGTAGTGTCTTCTGAGCCTGAGGCGAGCGATGAAAATACGGGGTGGAAGGCCACGCAGGTGATGGGTGAGCGATGCGATTGGAGAGTGTGTCGTGCCGGAGCCCGTGGTAGCCAGCTGGTGGGATCTTGATTTCTTCTGATAAGGGAAGTGGGAGTTGTGGAGTCGAGCTCGCTCTGGAGGCTTTGATTGCGCTGCTCGAGTTCCAAGACCTGGACAAGGTAAGCACGTGGTTTCAGTGTATACATTGGCGCGTATCTACCTTCTTCTGCAACCGCACTACACTCGTCCATTTCTTCTCCAACAGCCCCTCATACTTTTTCCGCGTCGTGTCGTCGAAACTTGTGGCTATGTTGGCTTCTTCCCGGAAAGCTTCGGCCGTCTTTGGCGCGTTTATGACACCCAGATATGCTATTATGGCCTTGTGCCTGGCTCATGGTCAGTTATGGCTCCAGAGTCATTCGCTCTCTGCAAAGCTCACAGCTCTTCCGCTTGCCGGTCTGTTAATATCGCGCTCATGGCGAAATGACTAGCTCATATGCGATTGACGTTGGATTGGACCATGCACTGTCGCAACGTGTTGCTCAGTCGTGTGCGGTCGATGCGGAGGTTTTTGGTGGGCGCGGGGAATTGCGGTGAGTCGAGGATGGTCTGCAGGGGCAGCAGGCGGGGTGTTTGGGCGCAGGTGGAGCAGATGGCCAGCAGCGGCGGGAGGATAGCGATTGTATCGAAGCAATAATGCGTGCGTGTGACTTGTGTGGTCGAGGGATACTGTAGGCTGGTAGGGCATTCATGTGGTTGCAGGGATGTTTGGGCAGGAACAACTGTGACGCTGCTGTTCCCTCGGGAACGAAGGCCCGCCAACACACCAAATACCTGCAACTTTTTACATCACCAGCCCCAGACATACCCAGCCCTACCACACCACGTTGATATCGCTATCCGAGACTCTGCGATCCGACAAACTCACAAAAGCAAACGGAATCATAGTCCACTGACATCATCTGGTTAGTCCCCGCCGCTCCTACCTCCTGCATCAGTCAGAGCGCAACAGGCCCACTAGTGCACGCGCGCATGTCACTGTTTCTCTACCCAGTATTGGGACCATCTGCGCCTCTTGCTACGCAGCCTTGACTACCTTTGGAATCACCCAACTCACTGTTTATCAGCTTTTCTACTCTCTTACACGACCCCGCATTACACCATCACATCCCGCAACACGCCATGGCGGACCAAGAGGAAGATTTCAGTTCGCTGCCGCTTCCCGACCGCTTCGTACACAAGAACTGGAAGGTGCGGAAAGAGGGATACGAGGCCGCTGCCAAAGAGTTTAGTCTTGCCGCTAGTGAATCAGACCCCGTCGTGCGCCAGTTCATAAACGATGCGAGCATATGGAAAGGTGTTGTAGGCGACTCCAATGTCGCAGCACAACAAGAAGGTCTTGGCGCATTATGCGCCTTCCTTGACATAGCAGGTCAGCAAGGCTGCACACGGTAGGTCCTTTTGGCGCGGTCTATACAGGACATTGTTGATTTGTTGTCCAGGACACGGGGAAACACCATTGCGACCATCGCCGAGAAGGGCCTACCATCGACGCGACCGGCAGCGAAGCAAAAGGCGCTCGAAGCGCTCATGTTATACATTGAGACCGACAAGCCTGACCCCGTCATTGAAGAGCTCCTACCAGTACTGGGAAACAAGCAGCCCAAGGTCATCGCCGCAACCCTGGACGCCCTCGCGCAAATATACCATGCCTATGGCTGCAAAACTATCGAGCCCAAGCCTGTCCTCAAGGTGCTTCCAAAAGTGTACGGTCATGCGGATAAGAACGTTCGCGCCAAGGCCCAGGAACTGACAGTCGAACTTTACCGATGGCTGAAAGAGGCTATGAAACCACTCTTCTGGAACGATTTGAAGCCTGTCCAACAGCAGGATCTCGACAAACTTTTTGAAAAGGTCAAGGACGAGCCCCCGCCAAAACAGGAGCGATTGCTCCGTTCACAACAGGCTGCCAAGGAGGCCGCGGTTGCTGCGCCAGGCGTGGAAGAGGAGGAAGAGGAAGAAGAGGCTGCCATAGATCTTGAGCCCGAATACGAGGCCGTTGACGTTTTTCTGAAGATCCCCAAAGACTTCTCGGACAAGCTGGCCTCGTCGAAATGGAAAGACAGGAAGGAGGCTCTCGATGAGACGCAGAAAGCCCTCGACCACCCTAGGATAGCCGAGGGTCCTTTTGATGAGTTGGTACGCGGCTTTGCGAAGAGTATGAAGGATGCGAATATTGCCTGTGTTATAGCAGCCGCGAACTGTGTCGAACTTTTGGCCAAGGGATTGAAGAAGAGCTTCGCCAAGTACCGCAAAGACGTTATGAATGCCATGATGGAGCGCCTGAAGGAGAAGAAACAGACTGTGACTGACGCGATCGGAGCTGCCTTGGACGCCTCGTTCGCAACTACGAGCTTCCAAGATTGCTTGGAGGAGATTCTCGAGTTCTTAAAGCACAAGAACCCGCAAGTCAAACTTGAGTCGTCCCGATTCCTCATTCGATGCCTGAAGAACACCCGCGAAGCGCCAACACCGGAACAAGCCAAAGCCATTGCTGAAGGCTCTACGAAACTACTTACCGAATCGCAGGAGGTACAGCGAGCTGCTGGTGCAGAAGCACTCGGTACTCTTTGGAAGATCATGGGAGACCGTATCATGAACGCTCATCTTGATGGACTTGATGAAATCCGCAAGACCAAGATCAAAGAGTTTTTCGATGCTGCAGAGGTCAAGACCAAGTACAAGCCAAAGGCAGCGCCTGCACCCAAGCCTGCAGCTGCCCCAGCACCGACCAAAAAGCCTGCGGGCAAGCGACCAGCACCGGGCGCAAAGAAGCCAGCTCCTGCAGCGAAAGCGCCTCCGCCACCACCCGTGGAAGAGCCAGTCGCCCCTCTTGAGCCGAAGCCGACTTCAAAACCCGCGGCGTCCAAGTTGGGTGCCAAGCCTGGTCTTGCGCCCTCAAGGCTGGGTGGACTGAAGAAGCCAGGATCGGGTCTCACAGCTCCTTCGCCACGGAAAACGGTTGTTTCACCTCCTCCCGAGGAAGAAGTGCCACCGCCACAGCCCAAATTTGGTGCCGGCCGTGGTCTCGCAGGTCGTCCCCTTGGAAAGCCTGCTGCTGAGCCTGCTGCCGCTTCAGCACCACAAGCGCCCACCGGTCTCAACTTAGTGGAACGCGCGGAACTTGACGAGTTGCGAGCAGAGGTTGAGCGAGTACGGCGACAGAATGAGGATCTGCGCGGAGAGCGGACAAAGCTCACTTCACAAATCCACGAGCTCCAGAACCAGAACGCTCAGCTCATCGAAGATCATACCCGCGACGTGCTTTCGATCAAAGCAAAGGAGACGCAACTCGTCCGTGCACGCTCAGATTTTGAAGCATCCGAGCAAACAGTACAGAACCAGCGCCGGGAAATCGATCGATTGAAGCGCGAGCTAAGTCGGCAAATGCGTGCCTCTTCTCCACCAGCTACAGACGTGGGAGACCAAATCTACACAGACAATGGAATTGGTAACACCAACGGTGCGCAATTCGGCGACTCTGGATACGGCAGTCGGGGCATGCACCCGAGGAGAGAGAGGAGTTTTGCCAGTGGGCCTGGAAGCCCGGGCGGTGATGGTAAGGAGAACTTTGATTCTCTGTCTCGCCCTGGCAGTAACTTGAGCGGTAAGCTGAGTCCACGACCAGATGCCTCTGGATTTTCGTCGATGTCATCACGCGGTCGCATGAGCCCGGCAGAGAACGGCGGCTCTGCTCCTCGAGTACCTTCGGCCGGAGCCTCTGGCGCGGAAAGCTGGAAGCGTGCTGCGGAGGTCACTCAGAACCTGAAGCAGAGAATCGAAATGATGAAGGTCAGTTATTCTCTTTCTGTCTTGAACGACATAGCTAACATATCTCTAGGCTAAACAAGGCATCGGACGGCCGCAGCAATGATCCCAGCCACTTGCGGATTGGATTGCTGCTCGTCTTGCAAGCGTAGCAGTCGTGTTTAAACTTGCACGGTTTACGTGTTGCACTTTCTTCAATGTTTATCCTGGCCCATACTGACTTCCTCGGAGGCGTTCATATGGCTTTGCGGCTCATCGCTTGTCTTAGACCCTGCATGCGCCCTGCATGCATTTATCCATGAGCATTTTCAGCGGCGTTTGGTCGGGTTTAGCATGTGCTTGTGTGATAGTGATGGACAAGGCATGGGGATTAGGATAGACTGGGAAGAGGCACGCAAAGTGCAGGCTCTCAGCCTTGGTGCAGAGGGAGCATCGAGCAGGACGTGGTTTTTTTCCTTCCTTAAGAGATTCCCCAAACGCTTTGTTCATTCACAAACGAACATTAGACACCGTCAATGAAATGGAGTCATGTTCTTCTCTTCAACACGGTATCCCTTTTACGGAAGCTATGACCAGCAAAAGTTCTAGCTGGAGCGCGCGTCAGCCCCAAGTACCAAACCACTGGGAAAGACAACTGTGCCGCAACAAACCCGCTTGGCGACATGCGACGCCTTTACATTGCCGCAACGGATGCTTGTCAGGGTCACATTTTCCCCATGTTCCCTCAGTTTCGTTTGCCGCCTCGCCCTGAATCCTGAATGCGCGGCACGACGCGCCATCTCTCCATCTCGTCCAGGATGGATCCTGGACTCTCGCTGCGCACGCGGAGCACGCTCGACGCTCTGCTGCCAGCCTTTTCCGCAAGCGCCCCACCGTCGCAACGCCCGTTTGATCCTTTCTCCACTACCACCGACCTGTCGCGCGCTGTCAACGAAGTCCTGCATCCGGAGCTTCTTGAGTTTTTCAAGACTACCGTCGAGGAAAAGGTTACGAGCGAGGTTCGTTCTTTCCAACGTTCTTTTTGTCTGAGGACAGGTTCGTCGCGGGTTGTAGTTGGCTAAGTTGTGCATGTTGACAGGCGTTTACGGCTCCCGCTGCATCCCTCAACGGCGGTGATGCACTATTGCGGGACGCACTAGCTACTTTCTTCAACGCGTACTTCAGGCCTATTCATGTCGTGAGGCCAGAGCACATTGTGCTTACGGCTGGCGCTACTGATGCGATTGAGAATGTGATTCATGCTGTTTGCGACGAGGGAGATAGTGTTCTTGTTCCGGGTCCGCATTGGCGTAAGTGTGCCTTTTGCATGCTCATACGAAAGAAACATGCTCCTCCTTCTTCCCAAGGCTTCATGAGCGATACCAAACAAATACTAACATGACACAGCTGGTTTCGAGGTCATACTGCGAAGAAAAGCAAACGTCGACCTGATCGCTGCCAGACCACCAACCTACTCACACTGGGACAACTACCTCCTGCCCTCTCTGCAAGCAGCCTACGACTTCTCCGACAAGAAGAGCCGTATCCGAGCCGTCTTGCTGTGTAACCCAAACAACCCACTTTCGAGATGCTATCCACGAGAAACTTTGCTCGAACTCATGGAGTTTTGTCAAGAAAGAGGTTTACATCTCATCTGCGATGAAATCTCCGCACTCGTCAGTTTAAACCACAACAGTGGTAAGGACAAAAGAACAGCAGGCTTCGTGAGCGCGTTATCATTGACCGAACCTTTTGTACCAGAAGGAGCGGTCAAGGTAGATCCAAGTCGTGTTCATGTGGTGTGGAGTGCGAGTAAACTGTTTGGGTTGAGTGGGATGAAAGTGGTATGTTGATATATCCCCCCTTCCCTTTTCCCGTCCCGTTCTAACGATATCTACAATCCACCCGCTTGACCCGATTCTAACATGAACGTCCGTAGGGCTGTATAATATCCCAACAAAACCCCTCTCTCCTCACCGCCATGGCTCTAACATGCACACACCCTTCATCCATCTCAACGCTCTACCTCAGCTCCCTACTCACATGGTCTCAACTCCCTACTCTGTTGGCTCTAAACTCCGAACGACTCACTGCGTCCTACAACATCCTTGCTACCTTTCTCCGGCGACACGACATTGACTACGTAGTGCCTACGCATGGTCTTTTCTTGTTTGCCAGACTGGCAAAGAAAGTGGGGACGGCGAGAGAGGAAGAGGCGTTTTTTCACGAGTTGGAGCGAAGGTGTGGGGTCAAGGTTGCTGCGGGTAGGGCGTTTAAAGGCGTAGACAAGGATGCTGGGTGGGCGAGGGTCCGGTTCTCGGTCAGTGTTGTGGATATGGAAGAAGCGGTGGGGAAGCTGGAGGAGTTCTTCGGGAAGAGTATATGATGGCCGTGTTTGTTCAAGTTGGCAGGGAGGTGGTCTGATTCCTAGGCTTTGGC